>LAHS01000075.1_pt1 | contig 210109 bp, 192 predicted proteins | sample 329651 | NCBI WGS metagenome assembly LAHS01 (sample SAMN03275699, study PRJNA271635) | activated sludge metagenome | isolation source: sample C-1 Sludge from hydrolytic chamber (first chamber) of Anaerobic...
CTGTATCTAGGAATATCTATAGATTTATAATCAGATTTTGCAGGATCTAGAATTACTGTCAATGGCAGTGTCCACCGATATTCTTCGGGATAGTAAAAACTGATTTGGTTTTTCCGTACAATCAGTCCAACAAAAGGAACGCCGCCTTCAATGCCCTCATCTTCGTTGATGGAATAATCATATCGTGAAGTCTTACAGGTGAGAGTAATGATGTTCTGACTCAATGCATTGTTCATCAATGACTGACCTGGCTATTATCCTGAGACAAAGGTCTTAGAGCCTCCCGAATGCCATTGTTAAGGTAATTATCAATAACGTCATCAAGAGTCTGACAATCCCCAAACCATTTGTTCTTTAAGTCTCCCTTGGCGACATCATCCCAAAGATACTCGAGAACTTTCATTGCGAATTTCTCTTTTTGATCATCCGTGCCAGCGTTGGCGCTATCACAAAGAAGAGAGGCATCTACAAAATATTTCCCTATCTGTTTATCTTCAGTGAAGAATGATCCGGACTGATCCGAACGAATCTGGAAATTCACCTGATCAACGAAATCCTCCCAAGTCATTTCACTGTTGGGGACATACTTTTTCCCAATTAAGTCTGAATCTTCGAAATCGTTAGATACCCTAACGAATCCAAAGCGACGTTTGAATGCAGTATCTAAAGGGAAAACACTTTGATCACTGGTGTTCATAGTGCAATATATAAACAAGTTAGAAGGAATCCTGATTTGCTTTTCTCCCTCACTTAAGCTACTGGCATCATCTTTACCTAGCAAGAAGGCTGCAATTTGGTCGTTTCGGATGGGATAGCAACTGGCTCCTTCTCCATTTCTATCAAGAAGTTGGAAAACATCTCCAAAGATTGCAGGAGCATTGCCGCGGTTGATTTCCTCAATAATGAGATAAATGGGGTCGTTCGGATGGGCAAGAGCATATTTCATGGCTTGGCAGAAAGGCCCCGGATTGAAAACATAGCTCACGGATTTGTCTTGTCGAATAGGCAATAATTGTCCCACAAAGTCAGAGTAGGAATAATCAAGATGGAAGGTGGTCCTAAAGACATTATCTCCTGCTCCTACCTTCTCCTGAACTAAATGGCTTTTACCACAGCCAGGGACACCATAATAAATCACATTCTCACCAGCAAACTTTTGAGCCTTGGTTTCTGGAGTCGGGTTAGCTTGATTCTTCGCCATATAGATGGCAGCTACGTTCCAAAGGAAATAATCGACACCTAGCAAGTTCTCACAAGGAATACCTTTCTCGACAATCTTCTCTTTGAGCATCTTCATATTCTGGCAAACTTCAACATAGCCTTTTCCAGAAATACGGGGGCCGGTCTCATAAGGGATGTTCAAGTCAAAGAGTGCCTGGCGTGTTCTTCCGTTGAAAATAGCAAAATCATTTGGGTAATAGCATGACAACAATTCCGACATTGTTCCTTCGCCTATTTTATTAAGGCGGCAGCCATCCCATCGTTTTTCAATGCTGTCCTTGCCAAAGAGAAGATTCACAAGAGAATTCTTTACCACATCCAAGCCGCCATTCGTATCAACAATATAATAATCATTGATGCGAGCGTTCTTACTGGCCCAGGTTTGCTTGATAAAATCAGTTACCTGTTCTCTGGTGAAAGTAAGAATATCATTTTCTTGGATGCTCTTAAAATAATTTATCTTTGTTTGCCTATCATTCAAATCATTGGTTGCCCTTTTGTTTTCCTCTAGATCCTTCTTGTAAAGCTCTAAGTAGGCATTAAGTTTTGCTTCGTCCATAGGTTCTCTCCTTTTGTGACTTCTTACATTATACTTTGAAAATCTGCCATAAGATGGCATATTTAAAGGTATAACAGTTTTCCCGTTTCTTCTTTCTTCATATTAATCGTACGATGCAATCGTATATTCAATCTTAGGCTCTGACTTGAATAAACTGCTGAAAACTGAATTGCTGACATCGACCTCTTTGGTATAGTCCTGTCCTTTCGTCAAGGTAGTGAAAACCAGATTGCCGCTGCTAATGGTCTCGCCACCAGCGACGAACTTGTAGCTAACAACAACCCGATCATAATTATCATTGCAATGGACTTTGAAAACCGCAGTCAAACCCAGATTCTTTGTTTCAATGGAGACGTCTGGACGTTTCTTGACGACCAATCCCGAATTGTTATAACCCTTATTAAACTGAGAGTTCTCAGTGTTTTTGACTCCTAAATAGATGCCACCGCCAATGCCTGCAGCTACTAATAAGATAATGAAAGTCACTAAGACAGGATGGCCTTTATGCGTTGGCTGAGTCGGTGCTTCCTGCACAATGGGTGCCGGAGCAAGCTCTACTGTAGGCGTGTTCTCAGATTTGACATCCTCAAACGGAATATTCTTGATGTTGGTAAAGGTGATTTTTCTATCTACTAAAGACACATCCGCGAAATAGCTCCGGATGGCTTCCGTATCTATTACCTGGGGATCTTTGACAAAGGCTTCAATATTGTTTCCCTGAATCTGAAGAAATTCGACATTATCTTTTCCGCCGAGAAGGGCTCTTAGATTGACAGGCTGTATGGTGGCTGCTTGTGGGATTTCCATGGCTTTCTTTACACCCGTTTCCGGCAACGAAGAATTCTTCTTTGGCTCATCCTTGCCTCGAGTACAGGCAACAGCAATGAGAGTTATTAGAAGAATTAACAAAAGAACTAGTACTACCGCAAAGACAACATAGATGCCGATAGTCATACATTTTCCTCACATATCTAATATTTTATATTTTTCTCCTTTATTAATATAGATGACAGATTGCGTCATCTATAAGTCGGGGTCTTCTGAAACAAAATTACTCTTAGGGGTGTATTCAAACTCCGTCGTTTCCTTTATAATGGAAACAATCCCTAATCTGTCACCCCAGTCACCCTAGGAGGTAACCACTATGACCTATGATCCTGCATCCATCCTTCCGGGAAGCAACCAGACAGTCTTCTTCGACTGGATAAGCATCGCTTATCTCGTCGTTGTCGTTGTTTTTCTCTTTATCGGCATCAAGAAGGGCTTCCTCTTGATGCTCTTATCCTTTGCCGGTGTCTTTGTCGCCCTTCTTGTTGCCTTCTTCGTCTCCAAGCCGATGGGAACCGCCTTAGCCGGAACCTCGATGGGAAAGGCTCTCTCCGATAACATCTATAACTGGCTCGTGAGTAAGAATGCCTTCTTCTCCTCGGCTGTCAACAAAGAGACGGCTGCCAGTCAATTGCCAGCCTACTTCGAAGAATCCGGTATCCCCTCTATCTTAGTCACTCCCTTAACTAACATGGTGGTACCGATGGTACCGGATGTCGGAGATGAGGCTATTGGTATCTATATGGCTCAGGGCATTTCCTCCTTAACCTTCATTGCCGGCTCCTTCATCCTGATCTTCATTGTCGTCATGATTCTTGTCTCCCTGTTAAAGAAGGTAGCCGGAGCCTTGAATAAAGTCCCGGTAGTCGGTTGGGTCAACCGACTTCTGGGAGCTCTCTTCGGGGTAGCCATCGGCTTTGTCTATGTTTGTGTCTTCTCTTATGGGATGACCTTCTTTGTCGGTTTCCCAACCGTCGGAGAGTGGATTACCAGCCAATTAAGACTGACGGATGACACAATGTGGTCTGTGGGAAAAATGCTCTATGAGCAGAATTTTGTCGGAAAGCTATATAATTGGTACCTCTCAAAATAGGAAAAAACTTAAAAACAGGCTTAGTTAAGGACGTTTTAAAGATTTTCCTGTGGCTTTGAGTATTCCAAAAGTCTAATAAAAGTCCAATAAATGTCCAATAAAAGTCCAATATTTTCCCGGGTTTTCAAACGATAAACGAAATTAACGTTTCTAATTTTTGTGCCGTTTTTTACAAGTATAAAAATAGTGTCAAAAAAACATTTAAATTCATGATGGATAAGGGTTAAAATGGTGGCTAAAGAAAGAGGAACAACCATGAAAAGAATTCGTTACAAGCAGGTGAAGGACGTGGATGAGGCTTATGCCTATGCTGTCTCTGAGAAGATGAATGATATTATTCTGGCCTGTCCGTTCCGTGAGAATGTCTATAACCTTCTGAAGAGGAAGAACCCGGAAAACATCCATGTCTTCTTCCTGGCTCAGGAGAACCTGAAGAAGAAGAAAGGGACCTATCAGTCGATGATGGATGATATCGTCAAGGAGAAGGATACGACCAAGAGAATCTTGGTTAATGGCCTGCGGGGGTCTCTGACATCGACGGAGAGAACTAACCTTGCCGCCTTACGGAGGATCTGTGCCGTCGAAGTCACGTTAGGCGAACCAAGCAAGGAAGCAAGCTGCGATCCTTTTAAGGATATGAAGAACTAGTCGACTGCAATCAGGAACGAGAGCAGTTCTTATAGGAAACTGGCGTCAGAATTTTCTTATCCCCGGGTGTGTTCTCATACCCGGGGTTTTTCATTGGGAAAGGGTATTCATTCAGAAAAGCGGAAGAAAAAGAAGCAAACTTTATTTTTGGCGGATGATTTTGTTTCCGTTTGCTTAAATGCCGAAAGGAAAGCCAATATTAGATAAAATATAGCCCAAAAGGGTGAGGCAAACTTGAAATTTTCATTAAAATTTTTTAAAAAATATTTTTTAGTGGAACCCCTTTTTAATCATTTTTTGACCAAAAAACACTTTTAAAAAGTCCATAAAAAGTTCAAAAAAAGTTATAAAAAAGAATAATATAGCCCAAAAGGGTGTAGAAAAAGGTGGTTTTCAAATTTGGAAAAAATATCATCCAAAAACATTTTTTATATAAATTATTATGGTAACAACACTTTACATTATTTTGAATTAAAAATAATTTTAAAAATTTAAATATAGTCTAAAATAAAGGTATTTTTAAAGCGATAAAAATAATATTTTGATTTTAAATTAAAATTCCGAGCCTCTTTACTTTTTTAAAAAACTGATTAAAATGTAAGCGGTTTAAGAAGAACTGTCTCCCGTTCTGGCATGACCTTCCCTATTTTTCTCAGAAGTTCATGCATGAAAACTGAACGAGAGTCTTCAGCCCTTCCTAGATCCACACTTTTCCTTAAGTTGTCGTCCTCCTTTCTTGATCCTTATGCTTTCTTCCTGAGACAGGCCATCTCAGGGAGAAGACACAGGGCTCATCTGAGAAAGGGCAGCAATCTGAGGTAAAGACACTTGGGATGAGGGGAATATCATCCTGTTAATTCATTTTTGTTAAACCGGAGGACCAAAAAAATGAAAAAGCTGTTAAAAGTCGGGTCGTTAGCGTTTGTTGCTGTGATGGGATTAGCAGGCTGCAAGAGCGGCACTGCTTCCACGTCGGTCGCATCTACTGCCACCTCAACATCTACTTCCACGGTTGTTTCCACCTCCACGGAAGATCTGACTTCCTATAACTTCACTGTTAAGGTCGGTTCACCGGCTAAACAGGTTGCCAAGGTTGTCACCAATGTTGCCAATTATGTCAAAGGCTTAGGCTACACTAACGTCAAGGTTGAGGCGTACAACCTCGAGGAGAGTGATGCTGATAGCAAGGTCGCGGATTGGTCGACCGGTCCGGATGTCTATGCCTTCGCCGGCGATAAGCTTCTGAACCTTGTCAAACAGGGCGCCTTAGCTAAGGTTTCTGCCGCTAACGTCACCTCGATGGTCACCAATATGGGTCAGGCCGTTGTCGATGCCGCCAGCTTAGGCGATGCCGGCTGCTATGCTTATCCCTTCACGACCAATACCTTCTTTATGTATTACAACAACGAGTATGTTTCCGCCGCTCAGGCAAAATCGATGGAAACCCTCATCGCTGCCAACAAGGCTGCCAGTCTTAAGACCAACTATTCGGTGAAGAACTCCTGGTATGGCATTCCGTTCCTTTCCACCTTTGGTGCCAAGTGGACCATTAGCCTCGATGATACCGGTAAGGCTATCGGCAGCATCAAAGCCGATTTCAATGGTGCCAATGGCTTAAAGGCTGCCAAGGCTCTTGTCGGCCTCATCCAGAACAAGGATGTCGTCGTCACCGATGATTCCGGCCCGGTTCCGACTCAGGCCAATGGTATTGGCTCTGTCATGACAGGTACCTGGAGAGATACGGATATGAAGGCTGGCTTAACCACTCATTATGCTGCCACGAACCTTCCGACCATCACTCAGGATGGCACGACTGCTTCCTGCCACAACTTCTTAGGCTACAAGATGTATGGCATCAATCCGAGTGCTTATGCTAAGGACACCGTCCGTGCTGCCTTGGATCAGAAGATTGCTGCTTACCTTGTTTCCAAGGATGCTCAGGTTGCCCGTTACACTGATTTCGCCACGGCTCCTCTGGACAAGACTGCTGTTGCTGATCCGACCATTTCTGCGGATCAGACCGTTGTCGCTGTTGCCAACGAGGTTGCCAATTCTGTCGCTCAGACCGTTGTCCCGTCCAACTGCTGGTCGGCTTATGATGCCCTCTACACTTCCATCACCGGCGCTACCGAAACCATCACCGATACCATGCTTCAGGGCTGGCTGGATACCTTCAACGCTGCCATTGAGAAGATTGCCTAGTCGCTACATCTCAATTTCCGACTAAATTGTAGAACAGGGGCTTGAAAACCCCTGTTCTACTCTTTTATTTAAAAAGACACGACAAAAAGGAGGAAAAAGACATGGCAAGTCTCGACAGTGAACTGGAATATCTGTCCTTGTCCAAGCCTCAGCGAGTGCTTTATAAGATCAAGAATGGCTGCTTGGCCATCCCCAAAGGCATTGCTTCGGCTTTCAAGAAGACTCCCCAGAAGACCCGCAAAGCCGTCCAATCGACGGAAGGTGTTTTCAAGTCCCTGGGTAGCTGTGCCAAGGACGGGGACTGGAAGACAAGACTCTCCTTCTTACTGATGGGCTTAGGTCTGGTGACCCGCCATCAGATTTTCCGTGGCGTCCTCTATTTTGTCTATGAGCTGTTCTTCATCTTCTTCATGGCCAAGGTCGGTATCCCGAACCTGGCTCAGTTACCCTCATTGGGTCAGATAGCTACCGTAACTTATACGGCTTATAACGGTGCCGATGAAGTCCAGATGTCCATCACCAACGATAATTCCTTTACCATCCTCCTTTACTCGGTGATTACCATTGCCTTGATCCTGGCTTTTGTCTTCCTTTGGTACAACCAGCTCAAGGATTCTCTGACGTTGCAGCGGATGAGCTATGTCGGCAAAGGCGTCCGGGATCAGGAGACCCTGAAGAATGTGCTCGACAAGAACTATGACCGGACATTGCTCTTTGTCCCGATCGGCGGCCTGGTCCTCTTCACGATCATCCCAATCGTGATGATGATCATGATTGCCTTCACGGATTATAACTACAACCATCTGACCCCCAACACCTTGATAGACTGGGTCGGCTGGCAGAACTTCTCCAATGTCTTCTCGGCTTCCGCCAGCGCCAGCGGCGGAAACTTCCTGAAAGTCTTCGGCGAAGTCCTCTTATGGACTTTGTGCTGGGCTTTCTTTGCTACCTTCTCCAACTACTTCTTAGGCATGATCATGGCCATGATCATCAACATCAAAGGCATCAAGCTCAAGAAGCTCTGGCGGACAGTCCTCATCACCACCATCGCGGTGCCGCAGTTCATCTCCTTGCTCCTTATCTCCAAGATGTTCGGCGACAATGGCGTCGTCAATGGCTTATTCACCAACTGGGGCTGGATCAAGACCCCCATCAAGTTCCTCTCCGATCAGTGGCTAGCCAAGGTGATGATCATCATCCTCAACACCTGGGTCGGTATTCCGTATACGATGCTGATGTGCTCTGGTCTGTTGATGAATATTCCCGAGGATCTCTATGAATCCGCGCGTATCGATGGTGCGAGTCCGGCTAAGATGTACTTCAAGATCACCCTTCCCTACATGCTCTTTGTCACGACCCCTTATCTGATCAGTCAGTTTGTCGGCAACATCAACAACTTCAACGTCATCTACTTCCTCTCGGGCGGTAACCCGGTCTACGAGTTGGGTTCCGGTGTCCCCTTAAGCGTCATCTCGGCCGGCTTAGGAAGAACGGATCTTCTGATTACCTGGCTTTACAAGATGACCGTGTCGTCGCCGACCAAGGACTATGGCATGGCCTCGGTCATCGGCTTATTGATCTTCGTCGTCGTTGCCTTCTTCTCTTTGATTGCTTACAACAACTCGAAGTCGGTCCAGGATGAGGAGGAATTCCAGTAATATGACAGCCTTAACACAAGCCAATGCCCGCAAGGGCTATCGCTCGCATAAGCGAGCTGTCGTCACCCGGAATGTCATCGTTTATATCTTCTTGATCATCATGTCCGTCATCTGGCTGATTCCGTTTCTGTATCTGATCGGTCAGTCCTTTGCCAGCAGTTATGCCCCGAGCTACTTCTTCCCTGTCCAGAATCCGGCGGCCGGACAGCCGGGCTGGACCTTCAACAACTATGTCCGCCTCTTCACCGATAAGACGATGCCGTTCTGGAAGTGGTATCTCAATACCTTAGCCATTGCCATCATCACGACGGTTGTTGAGACCGTGATGGTCCTAGGCACCAGCTACGCCTTCTCCCGGCTTCGCTTCAAACTGAGAAAACCGCTGATGAAACTGATTCTGGTCTTAGGCATGTTCCCCTCCTTCTTAAGCATGATCATCATCTACTTCATTCTGAAACTGGGCGGACTGCAGCAGAGCGTCTACTCCTTGATTCTGATCTATGTTGCCTCCAGCGCGATGCAGTACTACATCGCCAAAGGCTTCTTCGATACGATTCCTAAGTCGCTGGATGAGGCAGCCATGATCGATGGGGCCAACAAGAACACCATCTTCTTCAAGGTCATCATGCCCCTGAGCAAGCCGATTGTCGTCTATACTGCCTTGATTGCTTTCACCGCTCCCTGGGGCGACTTCATGATGGCCAGTTACCTTGCCGGCGGCAACACCAGCATGATGACGGTGGCTGTCGGTATGCAGACCATGCTTGGCATCTCCTATATCTCCAGCTACTTCAATGTCTTCTGTGCCGGCGGTGTCTTCATCTCCATTCCGATTGTCGCTTTGTTCTTCTGGCTGCAGAAGTATTACGTCGAAGGTATTACAGGCGGTGCCGTCAAAGGTTAAAGTCCATGAGACACGTTGAAAGGATCCTGGTGATGAGCGCTCTTCTCTTACAGGCCTGCCATACGACAGGTTCCTCTTTGAACACGGCTGGAAGCACATTGACAGATAGTGTCTCCCAGGCGACAAGTGCCTCTACCGCTGTCTCCACCTCCGTTTCTTCCTTGAAAGAGGATATCGTGGGCGACAATTCCCGTTCCTGGTATGAGATCTTTGTCCGCTCTTTCTGTGATTCCAACGGCGATCAGGTCGGTGACCTCAATGGCATCGACTCCAAATTATCCTATCTCCGGGATCTGGGCTTTACCGGACTCTGGCTGACGCCCATCTTCAAGTCCAGCTCCGAGCACAAATACAACACGGATGACTACTTCACCATCGATCCCGAGTTCGGGACGATGGATGATCTTAAGAAGTTGGTTAAGGATGCTCATCAGTTAGGCATCAAAGTGATCCTGGATGGCGTCTTCAACCATACGGGCAGAAACATTGAATGGTTCAGCAAGGCTGAGTTGGCTCATCAGAAGAAGCTGAAAGGCGAGACCTTAACGGAAGAAGAAAGCCACTATCAGGATCTCTATGTCTTCTTCGACAGCGAAGAAGATGCCAGAAATGCCGTCAGCACGGGTAAGATCAACGCCTATTACCGAGCCGGCGGAAATGACTTCTACTATGAAGGCAACTTCTCCTCGGATATGCCGGAACTCAACTATGACGAAGAGCTCAGCTATACCCTGGTCCAGTCGGTGATTGACTACTATATGAAAGAGGTTCTCGTGGATGGCTTCCGTCTGGATGCCACCACCTACTATTACTACGAGAATACGGCCAAGAATGTCCAGGTGCTCTCCCGCTTCAAAGCCATGGTGAAAGCCAACAACCCTGATGCCTATGTCGTCGGGGAATGCTTCAAAGGGGCCAGCATCATCAAAGACTACTATGCCTCCGGGATTGATTCCTTCTTCTACTTCCCGGGAGCCACATCCAGTCCGGATTCCTTTATCTTCACCAGCCTCCAGGATGATAAATTGACCTATCTCTCCGGATTGAAGAAGCTTCTCGATACGGTCGGAACCGGAATTGCGGCACCCTTCTTAGACAATCACGACATCCCTCGCGCGACCAAGGCCAAGAGCCCCGAGAAGACGAAATTCCAATACGGACTGCTAGCCATGATCAGTGGCGCTACCTTCACCTACTACGGCGATGAGATCGGTATGACCAGCTCCAACAATTCTCCTGTCTCCGACGGGAACTACCGGACGCACTACTACTGGGATGATACGACCCATGAAGGCGAATGCATCGATGTCTCCACCTCCCAGATGCAGACGGAATACTATCCGGACAGCAAAACGCAGTCAGCCGATCCGGGTTCCATCCTCAACTACGTCAGGAAAGCCAATCTTCTCCGCAATGCCTTGCCGGCTCTCAGTCATGGAAGCTTCGATCCGACGAATGCTACCGATAGCCTCGTCAATAAAGACAGCAATACTTCTCTTCTCTCCCTTACCAAGACCTATAAGGATACCTCCTTGCAGGTTCTCATCAACTTCTCACCGACGGATACGATGACGATCGCTATGCCAAGTGGAAAAGCAGTCAAAGCCTCCTTAGTCTTAGATCCGAACGATGATGTCAGTCAGTCCGATACAAGCCTTGCCATCCCCAGCTACGGGATGGTCTTCCTGGCTTAACCTATCGAAAGGAGAAAAACGATTATGGCAAGTCTGAAACTGGAACACATTTATAAGATCTACCCTAACGGGACCAAGGCCGTCAACGATATCTCCCTCGATATCGAAAACGGAGAGTTCATCGTCTTTGTCGGACCTTCGGGCTGCGGCAAATCAACGACGTTAAGAATGATTGCCGGCCTGGAGGATATCACGGCCGGTGAGCTTTACATCGACAACCAGATCGTCAATGATGTCGAGCCCAAGGACCGGGATATCGCGATGGTTTTCCAGAACTATGCTCTCTATCCCCATATGTCCGTCTACGAGAACATGGCCTTCGGTCTAAGACTCCGCCATGTTCCGGAAGACGTGATTCAGGAGAAGGTGCTCTGGGCTGCCGATATCTTAGGCATCAAAGAATATCTGGACCGGAAGCCGAAGGCCATGTCGGGTGGTCAGAGACAGCGGGTTGCCTTAGGCCGAGCCATCTTACGGGATCCCAAAGTCATGCTGCTGGATGAGCCTTTAAGCAACCTTGATGCCAAGCTGAGAACGCAGATGAGAACCGAAATCGCCAAGCTTCACCAGAAGCTGAAGACGACCTTCATTTATGTCACTCACGATCAGGTCGAAGCTATGACCTTAGGTGATCGGGTGGTCGTCATGAAGAAGGGAATGATCCAGCAGGTCGATACCCCGAAGAACCTCTACAACTATCCGGCCAACAAGTTCGTGGCTGGTTTCATCGGCACGCCGCAGATGAACTTTTTCTCGGTCGCTCTGACCCGTAACGGAGAAAATGTTAAGGTCGATTTAACCTGCAACAAGGCTTCGTTATCCGTCTCATACAATACTCTGATTAAGGTTCTGCCGAGCTATTTGGATGGGAAGCATGCCATCACGATGGGTATCCGCTGCGAGCATGTCCGTTCGGCAGCTCCGGGCGAGGCCAATGCGATGCCACTGAAGGTTTCCCACTTTGAGGAGCTGGGCAGCGAATGTCTGATCTATGGTTCCCTGAATCTCGCTGAGGAGGATATCTCCGCGGAGAAGGAGGGCAACCTCATCGTCAAGGTCAAGGAGGCCGGCGACGTGAAGCCGGGTCAGGTGATTTCAGTGGTTCTGGATATGGATCATGCCTACTTCTTCGACAGTCAGTCTGAGGAGACCATCGTTCCGCGGATTCCTAGCTACAACTCCCTTTCGGTCGCTGTCAAAGCCAATGTCGTTTCCGTCTTAGGATCAACCCTGAACTTACCCAAGGCCTTAGCCGTCAAGGATGTCGAGAGTGCGGAGCTTCAGGTTCCGACCGATGCCGTCCATCTTACGGAGAATGGCATTCCGGCTACGGTCCTTTTAACCGAAGTCATCAATCAGACAAACCTCGTCCATCTCTTGGCCGGAGACCGGGTCTTCTTTGCCATCGCGGATAAAGCCTATCCGGCCAAGACACCCGTCCATGTCTCCTTTGATCTGACCCGGGTTACCCTGAAAGAGGGTGAGAAGGTTCTCTTCCAGCCTTTAGCTGCCTTAGACAGCTTCCAGGCTCTCTTCTATAACTATCAGACCGTCATCAGCAAGGACAATGATCCGGAGTTCGTCAAGTTCCGTGACGACAAGATTCAGGCAGCCAAGTCCTTCATGGATGCCAAGATCGTATTAGAGAACCAGACCTATGAGAAGGAGAAGCTAAGCCTTAGTGACGGCAAGGCTCAGGAAGAGGCCAGCAAGGCCTTAACCAAGTACAACCAGGTCCTGGCTGCCAACAAGACGAAGATCCAGGCCATCAAGGTGGCTTCCAAGAAGACGTTAGCGGATCTGAAGGCTACCTATAACGCCGACAAGAAGAAGATCGCCAGTGAGAACAATGCCCTCTTTGCGGATAAGAAAGCCAAGGAGGAGCAGGAGTACAAAGCTTTCAAGGAGCACAACAAGGATAAGGATGCCTTGAAGCGGCGCAGCGACGAATACCATATCTTCAAGGACAACTTCCCCAGCGACAAGGAGAATACCTTGGAGCGGAGCTTAACCAAGCTGACCATGGATTATGATTCCAAGGTCTCGTCGGAGAAGGCCAATGCCCGACGGCAGATTGATCTGCTTTCCAAGGAGATCAAGGACAGCAAGGCCGAGGCCAACCGGGCTAAGAATCCGTTAGCGTATCTGGAAAAGAGCCACCAGAAGACTCTCAAGGCTTTGGAGGCTGAGAAGAAGGCGGCTGTCGAACGGGCCGGACTGGTGTTCTTCTTAGGTCTGCCGGGCGGCTACTATGCTTTGACGAGCGATATCATCTCCAACAAGCTGATCCAGGGATTGGGAACCCGGGTCTTCTCGAAGGATTTCCGGGTCGATATGCCTCATGATGCCTATAGTTTCTCGACCAAGAAGAATGCCTTCAAGGCTGTCGTCAAGGATAACCTCGACTACGGGGATGTCACCTATGTCGTCTTGAGCTACAAGGATGAGACCGGAACGGAGAAGACCCTGACCTTACGTCAGCCCAAGCCTTTGGAGGTCGGCAAGGAGGTCAGCCTGGACTTCGATGTCACCCGCTCTGAGATCACGGAGACCACGATGGCCATCCGTCTGTATTAGGGGAGGCGTCCATGAGAAAACAAGTCATCCGATTGCTGCTGCCTTTGCTGCTAGTGACAAGCTGCCACAGCTATGATGAGGCTAGCGTAATCAAGGCCTCGACAGCAGCTGTCTCCGCCCTGAAGACGGCCACGGCCACCGTCTACCAGATGTCCGTCACCGGACATCTCGTTCAGTTTGACAGCTTTGAGCCTTTCACCGGGGCCATGCTGCCGGCGGATACCCTCGACAAGAATTCCAAAAGCCGTAGCTATATTTACCACGCTCCATTAAGAATCAGCATTAACAACTTCTATCCTACCAACGGAGTGGACAGCAATTACTCCGAAAGCGACTATGCCTATTACCGCATCAAGAGCAAACTGACCAACAATAACGATGTGATGACCCATATGGCCTTTAAGACCGAGGGGAACAGCCTTGTCTTCTCCTGTGAAGGACTCTCGGCGGAGCTGACCTTCTTCCACGTCAAGACCGGCGTCGTCGACGGCAATGACGTCTATGATTCCATCGCGGTTTATGGCCGCTACAACATCGCCTTAGTCTATAATGAGGAAGGGCTGCTGACGACAGAGACAATCCAGATCAAGAACGGATCCTCGGATCCTTCCAAGAACGTGGATCTTGTCTCTGCTTACAGCTATTCCGCGGAATGAAGCTGAAAACATTTGCCTGTCTTCTTACCGGTCTCTTCTTAACTGCCTGTCAAAGCGATAACGTCCCTCAGGACATTACCGCTTTTTTAGCTTCCTTGTCCGTCGATAAGGCCATCAGCTCCTTGACCAGTGCCAAGGTGGATTACAGCTCGACTCTCGTTAACTCCTTGGACAGTGCTCTCTTAGGGACGATGAGTGTTTCCATAAGAGTAGATAGAACGGATATGAAAGACTACTACTCCCGGGTGAAGGACACCTTCACCGGAGAGTTATGTACGCTTGATGAGGAGTCTTCCCTTTATCTGACGGATGCCTCCTCCCACAGCTACTTTGATGCCACCGACGGCTACTATCACTATGATGTCCTGAAGCATGGGTATCTGACGTCGGAGCAGACCGGAGATCTGCAGACCTATACGAAGGACAGTCTCTTCTCCCAGGCGGAGATGGAGTCGAAGGCTGTCACTCTCTTTTATTCGACGTCGAATGCCGGATTAGTGTCAGGGGGCCTCTACTACGGCGATTTCCTGAAACAGCATAGCCGCTACCATCAGTTCATGGCAGTTGAAGGCGACAGCTTAACGTATAGCTACACTCATCAGGTCTACAAGGATGACAAGGAAGAGGGCTATGGGGATGAGAGTCTGACGGTCGATGCGTTAGGGATGCTGGTCTCCTTACGTGCTCTCACCGTCAACCTGACGGCAAAGAAACAGAATTCAACAACGTTAAGTGCCATCTATAATGGTGTCATTGACCGGGAATAGCCACTGTTTCTTCTTAAAATATACCCTATAGGGGATAATATATTAAATCTGATGTAATATTATACCCTTTAGGGGATATATTCACAATAAATCTATTGAAATATACCCTAAAAGGTATATAATTAAGATATGAATGAATCAAAAGAGCCTTTGTCCATCGGACAATTTGTTAAACAGCAACGCCGCCGTTTAAAGATGACGCAGAAGGATTTTGCTTTGCGTTCGGGCCTTGGGCTTCGTTTCATCCGTGATCTTGAGCAAGGCAAGAAGACCGTCCGCATGGATAAGGTCAATGAGGCGTTAGCGATGTTTGGCTATACCTTAGTCCCAGGAAGGCTGGAATCCCATGATTAGACAAGGATTTGTCTATTTTCAGGGAACCTTCTGCGGGGTTCTTTCTGAGACGGATACCGGTTATGAGTTTGCCTATGATTCCACTTGGCTAGATAACCCTCAGGCACAGCCTATCTCTTTGACAATGCCCTTACAGAAAGAGCCCTATTTCTCTCATAACTTTTTTTCTTTCTTCGATGGCCTGATTCCCGAGGGATGGCTTTTGGAAGTCGTTGTTCACAATTGGAAGGTCTCTTCCCAGGATCGGATGGGATTAGCCTTGGTTTCCTTGACGGATCCCATCGGAGCAGTTCAGGTTTTCCGGACAAAGGAGGCTGTTTCTCATGGCAAATGAACGTTGCCTTTGCTGTGGTGAACTGCTGTCGGATGGTCCCAGTGATCAGGGCTGGCATCAGCATTGCATCGAGAAATTCTTTGATTCATCGACGCTTCCCGAGATTGATCTTTCTCAGAAAATTCTGAAAGAGTATGCCTTGAAATCCGTCCGGAAGGGCATTGCTGTTCCGGGGGTTCAGAAGAAAATGTCGCTTTCCTTAGAGAAATTCTCCCATAGGGTTTCCCGGCTGACCTTGACCGATTTTCCTGCCGGTTATATTCTCAAGCCACAGACGGAAGACTATCCCAGCCTTCCGGAGGCCGAGCAGCTGGTGATGACCTTAGCGGATGCCTCCAAGATCAGCACCTGCCCTCATGCTCTGATCAGGCTGAAAGACGGATCCTTAGCCTATCTTACCCGGCGGATTGACCGGGTCTTTTCCAAACAGGACGTGGTCCGGATCCCGATGGAGGACTGCTGCCAACTGAGCGGAAGACTGACGGAAGACAAGTATCGTGGCTCGTATGAGCAGATTGCCAGTCTGATCCGTCGCTATTCGTCGCAGTCTCTCTTTGATCTGACGGAGCTTTATTACCGCCTCCTTTTCTGCTTTGTGACTGGCAATTCCGATATGCATCTCAAGAATTTCTCCTTGATTCAGGTAGATAAGAACCTTTTTAGCCTTTCCCCAGCCTATGATCTTCTCCCTGTCAACATCCTGATGCCTGAAGACAAAGAGGAAACGGCGCTGACCCTACAAGGCAAAAAATCCCATTTGACCCGTCATGATTTTATCGCCTTTGCTCAAAACATCGGGCTTTCCGAGAAAGTAGCCATCGACTTGATAGCTAGCATCGTCAGTTTGCAGGAGACCTATGGTAAGAAAGTCGAGGAATCCTTCCTGCCTTTGGCTTTGAAACAGAAAATGATCTTGTTGATTCAGCAGCGCAGCAGCCGGCTTTTGCCTAAGGCTTAGGCGGTTTCCGTTTCTTCACTCGGAGCACCGCTTTCTCCTTGTATTCCTCTTTTTCTATGCTACAATCTCCGCGCTATGAAAAGACTCGATCTTGGCAGTAGCCATACCTGGCATAACATCTTTGCCTTAGCCTTGCCGGCCATGCTGGCACAGCTGGTCTCGGTTTTATATTCCATCGTGGACCGCATCTATGTTTCCAATATCGGCGGCAACGAAGGTGCCCTGTCCCTCATTGGCGTCGGTGTCTGTGCCCCCATCTGCAGCTTCATCACCTCCTTCGGATTCTGGGTCGGATTAGGCGGCGGACCGCTCCTATCCATCTCCTTAGGCGAGAAGAAGGAAGAAAATGCCAAACGGATCTTAGCCACAGCTTTCTGGCTGTGTCTGATTTTGTCACTCATGCTGATGCTCTTCTGCTATCTCTTCCTGAAACCGATGCTGCTGGCTTTCGGTGCCAGTGAGGCTAGCTACCCTTATGCCTATCGGTATATGAAATGGTATCTGATGGGAACGGTCTTAGGAGTGGTGAGTTTAGGGCTGAACCAGTTCATCACCGCCATGGGTCACCCGGTGGCGGCGATGATTACGATTTCGATAGGCTGTCTTATCAATGTCGGGCTGGATCCTTTATTCATCTATGTTTTCAAGCTCGGAGTGGATGGCGCGGCTATTGCTACGGTTATCAGCGAACTCATTTCCTTGGTTTTCGTAATTGTTTTCCTTTTGACAAAGAGTAAAATACGTCTTGCCATCCGCAAGCCTGAGATGAAGATTGCTTGGAAGATCATGACCTTAGGTTTCTCGCCGTGGATCATCTTAGCTACGGATTCCCTGGTGCTGATCATCCTGAACACGGTCTTACAGCGTTACGGAGGATCCGATGGAGATTTCTATATTGAAATCGCCACCATCGTCTTAGCCTATGAAAGTTTATTTACGGGCCCCTTGCTTGGCATCTCCAGCGGGACTCAGCCCCTCTTAGGCTATAACTACGGAGCTAAGAACATCGATCTCATCAAAAAGTCTGAAAAGGAGATCACTCTTTTCGGATTCCTGTTCTGCTGCGGTGCCTTTGGACTGAGCTATCTTCTGGCAACTCCGTTTGCCACGCTCTTTGTGGGGAGCTTCCACAGCGGTTCATCGGACCAGTCCCGTTTGATTTCGGAAGCAACCAAGTACATCATGGTTTATATGTATGGCATCATCCCTTTAGCCTTCCAGTATGTCTTTGTCGATGGTCTTACCGGCTTAGGACAGGCCAAATACTCCATCTGGCTGTCCCTGTTCCGGAAGGTATTCCTCATGATTCCGTTCTTATTCCTGCTCCCCTTCTGGACCGGGACAGCCGAGTCAGCTTTCTATGCCGAGCTGATTGCTGACTGTGGCGGAGGACTGGTGTCGACGATCGTCTATCTCATCATTACCCCGAAGATCTTCCGGAAGCGGCTAGCAGATACCTCCAAGGATATCCTGTCAGCCTAAATTCTTTCAAACCCTGTTTCCGCAGTTCTTCTTTTCCCGTTGAGAGGCTATAATAAAAGCATTGAAACGAGGAAACCTTTATGGATCCTAAGTCATCCAAGGAAACCATCCCCAAAGAAGTCTTCTGCACTCTAACGGATTACCTGAAGAAACAAAACATCAATGCCCTCCTTTATCTTCATTTGTCGAAGTCTCAGTATGATGCCATCCGTTCAGGCCATCAGGTCGGCGGACTTTATCTGATTTATAAGATGAAGAAGTCCTTCAGCGGCTTCTCTTATGCAAAAGCCCGGACCGGCAAAGAAGCCCTGCCTTTGAATGAAAAGGACTATGGCTTCCAAAGGAAAACGGAAAAGATCCGCTATCTCGATAAGTATCTGACGGAGAAGTATCAGATTTCCTTGGCCTGAGCCATCTCGATTTCCCAGAAGGAGTTCAACAAGATCAGGTCCGGCTACTCTCTTCCTTCCAAGGCGATTCTGAATCGGTTAGCCACCTACTTCTTCTTACCCTTAGAGCTTTTGACCAATGATACCAAAGATCTTCCGCCTTTTGAGGGACTGAAGGTGGACGAAGATTTGGCCGCCATCCAGAAGAACGATCTCAGCGAACAGATGGCCAAGGCGATGAACCAGCACTACTTCTCGAGAAACTACCGGGTCTTAGGCCATGGCAAACGGGTCTCCCTTTGGGTCTCTCTTGCCTTCATTGCCTTGCCCTTGATTGGCTATACCGGCTATTGCGGCTATGATGTCTTCCAAAATAGACAGGAATCCTTAGCCAAGTTCTCAGAGTCCTATAACGACGATGTTACGAAGGATACCATCTCCGACAAAGATTCCAAGAATTTCCGTAGCACCTATCTCACCACCAACACCAAGGATCAGGTCAGCAGTCTTAACTACTGTGATGTCAACATCGGTGCCCAGATTTATAAAATCTATAACATCAAGCCTTCCAACGAATACTTCTCGGCAGCCATGGAAGTCTGGTTCGACTTTTCCCAGGATGGCTTCCATAAGATGTTCACTTCCTATAAGAACGACACAACGATCGATGCCCAGCCCTTAGCGGAAGGGGAGACTCAGGATCAGGATTACTTCACGGTCGATAACGACACCAACGAAGTTCGCTACGGACCGGATTCCATCCCGGACTACATTGAACTGGCAACCCCGTTCAAGCTCTACGAGAATGTGACGACCGCCATTAAGGCTGCCGCGGCAAGCAACCCCAATGCCTCGGCGGAAGAGAAGCAGGCCTTAACCAAGGAAGCTGCGTCCATGACCATCAAGGCCGACACTTCCTTAAGTTCCTTGCGGAAAGGCTGGACGGTGGAGCGGCAGTCGTATCCGGGTCTCCATGAATCCACGATATATAAGGACTATCACCGTAACTTCGATATCGGCAAAGGCGTCGACAACGATACTCTCAACTACTACTTTGATCCGGGCGAACCCTATTACCGGGAAAAGCTGGATGGGACAAGAGAATACCGGATGTTCCAACTGATGACCTTCTCCTGCAATGTCTCCAAAGCCTACGATAACCCTCGTTATCCTCTGGAAACAGCCCAGTTCTGGATGAATATCGTTCCTACCTCCTGGCTGACCGTCACCAATTTCCGCTACCATGCCGCCAGCATCGTCGATGTCAGTGCCGATCAGGTCAGCGGCTCCTCCGGCTATCTCAAATGCTCCATCAATGAAGGCGTCTATAAGGCCAACGGATCCTCGACGGCTTTCACCGATGGCTTCCGGGCCATCAACGGCTATCCCAGCCATCAGGAGTACATCTCCTATGTCGTCAATCAAGACCATCCGGAGCTCAGCTACTCCCAGTATACGATTGTGATGCGGGCTAACCGGGCTTCCTTATCCAGTGCGACCTTCCTGACGAGCTACATCAACCTGGCTGCCGTCATCCTCTGGGTCATCATCGCCTTCTACAATCAGTCCTATGCCGGCGAGGACAGTCTCGGCATGTTAGGCACCGGCATGTTCTCCACCATCTCCGCCACGATTGTGGCCTTCCAGATGCTCAGCGATGCCTCGATGTTCTCCCTGCTGACGATGATCAACATCTTCACCTTGGCCGTGATTCTGATCATGACCTACCAGTCGGTCAGCTCCAAGCGAGCCAATGCCAAGAAGGATAAGACCCTGATAGCCTATAACGGCATCAAGCTGAGGGCTATGTTCTTTGTTCTTACCATCGGCACTGCCATCATGTTCATTGCCTTGCCGATGTTAGCTTATATCTTCACCGTCTAAGGAAAAGAGGACCCGGCCGGGTCCTCTTTTTCCTTCCTTGTTTTTCACCGAAGGTTAGGCAAAGTAAGCGCTTAACCTTTTTGTTGACGTTTATGAGTTGTTTTGCTATAATTTCTATTAGAGCAGCAGGGTTTGGATGTTGGAATTCATAAACAACAAACTCAATATCCGCTCTCCTAAGACGAGTTCCCTCTTTGGCGTTAGCCAAAGATTTTTTTGTTTAAAGAGGTCCTTTTCTCCCAATATCAGGTGAGAGGAGGATTCTCAACGATGGCTGAGACCGAAAGGATGGTGGCAGAGGAAACAAAAACACGTGAAAAAATCACGTATTTATTGATTCCGCCTTTGCCTCCCTCCTATAATGAAGCTACGGGGAGGGACTGGAATATGCTGATTTCTTTGACATTCAGGAATTTGTTTTCCTTTAAGGAACTGACTAATTTTTCAATGGTTGCCGGACGCAGCAAGAAGAAGGAGGCCAGAACGGCGTTCCTGACTTCCGACCTTCAGGTACTGAAATTCTCCGCCCTTTATGGTGCCAACGCCTCAGGAAAGTCCAACTTCATCAAAGCCCTCAAGGAGATGCAGAACCTGGTGCTGAACGGTCCCTATGCTTTCTTACGGAAGAATGCTTTCCAGGGGGATTCGAAGACTGAGAAGGCTCCTTCCTATTTTGAAGCCTGTCTTTTCCTGGACGGACAGGCACTGGATTTCGGATTCGAATTCAATTATTCCACCAACAGCTTTACTTCCGAATGGCTTCACTTAGTCCAAGGCAATAAAGAGACCGTCCTCTATGAACGGGATATTTTAAAAGGGACTTTCGACTGGAAAGCCCCGCTGGATTCTCAGGACCTTTCCCGGATGGATGTCTACAGGGAAGACCTGAAAAAGGATTCTTCCCGGCTTTTCCTCAATTATGTCTCCACCAACGGAAAGGCTTTGGTGTCGGATTCGATTGATAGCATCCGTGCCGTTTTCTCCTGGTTCCGGAACACGTTAGCCATTGCCTTCCCAGAGGATGATCTGACCTCTCCGTCCTATTTCCTTTCCGATACTAAGCTGGATGAGCTCTCTTCCTTCTTGTCGAAATATGATACCGGGATCGATCACCTTGAGACGGAGGATATGCGGCCGGATGAAGTCGATGAGATTCTTCCTCATTCCTGGAAGGAGCAGGTGCGAAAAGACCTGGAAGCAAAACCCTCTTCCCAGATTTTGTTACGTTCTCCGAAATCCGTCATTCTTGCCGAAAACAAGAAAGGAAACCTTCTTTTCCGGAAGGTCATCTTTGTCCATTCCTTTCAGGGGAAAATGGTTGCCATGTCGTTTGCCTCGGAATCCGATGGCACGGCCAGGCTTCTGGATCTGGCGGCCATCCTGCTTTCTGAAGATTCCGAGAAGGTCTTCTTCATCGATGAATTCGACCGCTGCCTGCATCCTCTTCTCGTGGTCCAGCTGGTCAAAGACTATCTTAACAAGACGAAGGATCCTAAGAATCACAGTCAGCTCATCATCACCACCCATGAATCCTTGTTGATGGATCTGAATGTCCTGCGCCGGGATGAGATCTGGTTCTTTGAAAAGAAGGATGGCAGCTCTTTTCTTTTCTCCTTGGAGGAGTTCCAAGAACGTTTCGACAAACGGGTTGCCAAGCAATACCTTGAAGGACGCTATGGTGCCGTTCCTTATTTCGGGGAGACCATCGGAGCCATCAATACCGATGAGGATTAACCAAGGCACGGCGATTCTCAGCCGTCAGTCTCAGTCGCGGCCGATGCTTGGAAAAATCTTCATTGCAGCCGAAGGTGAACAAACTGAAATCTGCTATCTTTCCGGACTTGTAAAGGCTAAAAGCATTACGAATGTTGTCTTATTTTCTCCCTCTTATTCCAATCCCAAGAAGATTTACGAAGAACTCGTTGATTTTTCCATAGCTCAGAAGGCGGATTGGACTTTTTCGGCTTTGCTATTTTTCTTCTTTATCTATTTTGGCCTTTCCACGCCAACAGAAAAGCTTCCTTTTCTGCAAGCTTCTTCCGCCTTCCTTCTTAACAACAGAAAAAAAGAGAAAGACCAAGCTACCAATAAGGATTCCTTATCCTATGTCCATGCTCTTTGCAATCAATTTTCTCCGCAATCATCCTTGAGCACATTCTGGGATTATCTCCGGAAACTGGATTCCTACAACCCCGAACTTGATAAACTCTACCTTGTTGCTGACCGGGACCGTAACTCATTTACAAAAGGCCAACTCGATGATGTTATGAAAGGATGCCTATTCCATAAAATTCTTTTTATCCTCAGCAATCCTTGCATCGAGTTTTACTTTCTTCTCCATTTTTCCAATTGCTCTTCTATTCCGGAAACGCAGCTTCTCGAAAACAAAAAGGTTGGTCATTATACGTTGGTTTATAGGCTGCTGAAGGCATTTGATCCCGCCTACGGCAAGAAGAATGTTGCCATTGGGAAATATCTATCTCTCTATCCTCAGGCGAAAACAAATTCTTTAAACTTTGCTCATCAACTTAATGACATCCAAGACCATCCTGGCAGCAACTTGTTCGAACTTGTTGACCTCTTGCTTTCGGAGAATCCATCCGCAAACGAAAAGGCTCCCCGATGAAAGGGAGCCTTGGTTTCTTCAGTCCGTTAGATGATATGGAAGAGCAGATCGCCGTAGGACGGCACCGGCCAGTCTTCCTTGGAGACAAGGAGCTCAAGAGCATCGATAGGATCTCTTAAGTTCTTCATGGCCGGAAGAAGCTTATCTCTTGAGAAGACGGCTAAGTCTCTGCCCGAGTGCAGTTTGGCTTCCACTAACAGGGAATCCAGCTTATCGACGGCTTCTCCTGCTTCGTCAATCAGCTTGGAAACACCCTTGGCTAACTTGACGCTTGTCTTCGGGGTCGGAACACCGCTGGCCTTCGTCTTATCGATCTCAAAGGCGAGTTTGCTGAGGTAGTTGTTAGCGGCCGGAAGATACTGCTTATGCGCCATATGTGACATGGTCTTGGCATCGATGATGGCCTGGTTGGCGTAGAGAGAATACTTGATGTTGGCTCGCGACTTCAGTTCGGTCGGCGTTAGAACGCCGCTGTCCCTAAAGAGGGCGATGACATCGTCCTGACTTAAGACATCGGTGGCTTCCACCGTGGTCTTGAGGTTCGGAAGGCCGCGTCTTTGGGCTTCCTTGACCCAGGCATCGGCATAGCCATCCCCGTTGAAGATGACCCGGGAATGCTTGGTCAGGTTATCCTTGATCCAGTCATTGATGGCTTTGTCCTTGTTGGCGGAGCCTTCGACGTAATCGGCAAAATCCTTCAGTTCCTTGGCAGCGATGGTATTGAGAGCGGTGTTCGGTTCGGCGATGTTCTGTTCACTGCCGACCATACGGAACTCGAAGCGGTTGCCCGTATAGGCAAACGGGGAGGTTCGGTTGCGGTCCGTGGTATCTTTGGGTAACGTCGGCAACGACTTGGCACCGGTCTTGAGGAGATAGCTGGTCTTCTCCTTGTTGGCTTTGGCCGGATCGATGATGGATTCGACGACATCCTCGAGCTCATCGCCTAAGAAAATGGAAAGAATAGCCGGCGGGGCCTCGTTGGCACCCAGACGGAAGTCGTTGCCATAGCTGGCAACGGATTCTCTTAAGAGTCCGCCGAACTCATCGAGTCCTTTGACGACGGCGGTTAAGAACACCAGGAACTGACGGTTCTGCTTGGGGTTGTTGCCCGGCTTGAAGAGATTGACGCCTTCTTCCGTGTTGATGGACCAGTTGTTATGCTTGCCGGAACCGTTGATGCCGGCAAAGGGCTTCTCCGCCAGAAGGCAGATGAAGCCGTGCTTCTTGGCCACCTTCTTGAGGGTGACCATCACGATCTGGTTCTGATCGGCAGCGAGGTTGGTCTGCGAGAAGATGTTGGCTAACTCATGCTGACTCGGGGCGACTTCGTTATGCTCGGTCTTGGCAGGGATGCCTAAGGACCAGAGATCTTCGTTGACTTCCTTCATGAAGGAGACGATCTTCTCCCGGATGGGACCGAAATAATGGTCATCCATCTCCTGACCTTTCGGGGCATTGGCACCGAAGAGGGTTCTGCCGGTATAGACCAGATCCTTCCGCTTCTCATAGGCATCGCTGTCGATGAGGAAGTATTCCTGCTCCGGTCCTTCGTCGGTGACGACCCGCTGGGTCTCTTTGTCGCCGAAGATTCGTAAAACCCTTAACGACTGCTCGGAAAGGCAATCCATGCTCCGCAAGAGCGGGGTCTTCTCATCGAGGGCTTCGCCGGTATAGGCACAGAAGGCGGTCGGAATATAAAGGACGGCGCCATATTCATCGTGAATGACAAAGGCCGGCGAGGTGCAGTCCCAGGCGGTATAGCCACGGGCTTCAAAGGTTGCCCTTAAGCCACCCGAAGGGAAGGATGAGGCATCCGGCTCACCCTTGATGAGCTCCTTGCCGGAGAATTCCATCAGGACTTTGCCATCCTTGTCTGGCACGGAGATGAAGGAGTCATGCTTTTCAGCGGTCAGGCCGTTGAGCGGCTGGAACCAGTGGGTGTAGTGGGTTGCCCCTTTGCTTAAGGCCCAGTTCTTCATGCCGTCGGCGACGGCATCGGCGAGGTCGGGATTGAGGGAGTTGCCGTCCTTGATGGTCTTTTTCAGCTCATCATAGACGTTGGGGGTAAGATAAGCCTTCATGCTGGCATCATTAAAAACGTCGACACCGTAGTTGGAAACAATATCAAAGTTCTTTTCCGGCATACTCGTTTCCTCCTTTTTTCTGGCCCGGCAGCAAATAACATATACGAAGATACCCTTTTTCCCGCAAAAGTAAACAAAAAGCAGCGCAACTTCCGTCCCGTAAGGGATGAAAGCCCTTACGGGATAATCCTCGACAGTTATTTGCTTTATGACGACAATATCAGTAGAATAAACCTATCGAGGATAACAATTCACAACTATGAAAATTGCACTTTTAGGGGGGACGGGAACCATTGGGAAGGCGTTTGTCCATGAGATGTTAGAGGAAGGCAGACATGTCGATGAAATGCGTCTTTTGGTTCAGTCCAACAGTGTCCTAGACAAAGAAGTCAGGAAAGAACTGAAGAAGGAGTGGACTCCGATTCGTCTTATTTCCGGGGATATCCTGGACGACAAGGCTTTAACCCAGCTGGTGACCGGCGCCGACTATGTTCTCAATCTGGCCGCTCTCATCCCGCCGAAGTCGGAGATGTATCCGCAGGCAGCCGTCAACGTCAATGAGCTGGGTGCCAAGAAGCTGGTCAAGCTGTTGGAGAGCCTTGGCAAGGACAGCCCGAAACTGATCGATTTCTCCAGTGTGGCCGTCTATGGCAACCGCACCGAGAAGCATCCCTTCGGCCGGGTCGGCGATCCGGTGATCTCATCGGCCTACGATATCTACTCTCTTTCCAAGATCCGGGTCGAGTTCGAACTGATGGAGTCGTCGATTCCCTCGTGGGTCATCTTACGGGAGACGGCCGTCATTTATCATGAACTGATGGCGAAGAATATGTCGGGAGGCCTGATGTTCCATACCTGCTTCAATGCGCCTTTGGAATGGGCTTCGGACCGGGATACGGCCTATCTTTTACGCGAACTCATCATGCGCGACAGCCGTCATCTTCTGGATCAAAGCTTTTGGCGGAAGGTCTATAACATCGGCGGCGGCCGAGCCAACCGGATTACCGGCTATGATACCTATGATTACGGCTTCCGTCTCTTAGGGAAGGATACCCGCCGCATCTTCCAGCCGAAGGATAATTGTCTCCGCAACTTCCATGGCATGTGGTTTACGGATGGCCATGTTCTGGATGATATCTTCCATTATCAAAGAGACAACGCCAAGGACTTCTTCAAGGAGATCGGACGGATGTATCCTTACTACCGTCTGGGCGGACTGTTAACGAACAAGCTGACCCGGAAGGTTGCTCTCTCCAAGCCTTTGAAGGATTCCTTATCCCCGCTCTACTGGAAGAAGCATGGGGAGAAGGAGCTGATCATTGCTTCCTTCTATTCTGAGGAACGCTATGATGCCTTGCCGCCGGACTGGGCGAAGTTCCCGTTGCTGAGCAAAGGCCAGGACAGTCAGGGCAACCCGATTGACTATGATGCCTTAAGGGATGAGGGCAAAGCCCATCTGGTCGATCTCGGCTTTGACGACAAGAAGGATGACCGCAATATCACGCTGGATGACCTGAAGAAAGTTGCTAGCCGTCATGGCGGCGAATGTTTAGCTGAATCCTTCACTCAGGGTGATGTCTATTCGAAGGTTCAGTGGAAGGATGCCGACGGCCAAGTCTTTACTGCCCGGCCTTATACCATCTTACGGGGTGGACACTGGAACAATCCCCTCTACACCCAGAATGTCTGGGACTATGACCGCTTAGCCAAGAAGGATAAGGTCTTAGCCGATGTCTACTATGATTCCCATGACCTTGATGAGAACCGTGTCTATTATTTTGATGACCAGTATCAGCCGAAGATCAAATAACCGATGACTGCTCTCTTTCTCTATTTCTCCGGCACCGGAAATACAAGACGTCTTGTCTCCCTGTATGGGGCTTCCTTTCGTAAGGCCGGCATTCAGGTCTTTGTCCACTCCCTGGAAGAAGGACCGTTAGAGACTGATCCCAGCTTCTTTGACTATATCGGCATCTTCTATCCTATCTATGCCTTCAATGCGCCGTGGTTTGTCCTCCAGTATTTCAAGAAGCTTTCCAAAGCCAGTAAGCCGATCGACTATTTCATCGTCAAGACCTCCGGCGAAGGCCTGGCCCTCAACAATGCCTCCTCCGGAAAGCTGATTGGGATCTTACGGCGCCGGAACTACCATCTGAAAGAGGAGTTCCATTATCTGATGCCATACTGCCTGGTCTTCCGTCATACGGAAACCATGGCCACGAAGATGCTGGAGACGGCCAAAGCCGTTGTTCCCATCGACAGTCAGAGCGTGATCGATCACAAGCCCGTGAAGCTTTCCCATTTCTTTTTCGGGCCTTTGATTTCCTTCCTCTTCCGGATTGAGTACTGGGGTGGGAGGTTCAACGGCAAGTTCTACAAGGCTGACAAGGACAAATGCAGTCGCTGTCTTCTCTGTCTTAATCGCTGCCCTGTCGGGAATATTTATCTCGATAAGAACGGGGATATTGCCTTCTCCAAGCATTGTCTGATGTGCCAGAGGTGTGCCATGTACTGCCCCAAGGATGCCATCGCCATCGGTCTCTTCCATCGTTGGAAGGTCCATGGTGCCTACCGCTTTACGATTCCCAGCGTCCCGGAAAAGGACAGCCATCCTCACTACTGCAAGCATTCCTACGAGAAGTATTTTGCCCGTCAGGCTAAGAAAGTCAGCGACCAGCCATCAACTTCGCACGATAAGACTTGATTTTAGTCGCCGTTTCACGTACAATTTATCTCGCCTTTATGGCTGTGTAGCTCAGTTGGTAGAGCGGTCGGTTCATACCCGATATGTCAAGGGTCCGATGCCCCTCACAGCCACCATTGCGGACCAATAGCTCAATGGTCAGAGTCCGCGACCCATAATCGCGTCGTTGCAGGTCCGAATCCTGCTTGGTCCACCATTGAGTTCTTAACCCCGGTTTCGGGGCTTTTTTTATCCTAAAGGGAGAAGGATCCCTTAGAAAAGAGTAGAATAACGTTACTATGGAAAAAGAAAGAATACAGAAGATCTTAAGCGAGCTTGGCTATTGCTCCCGCCGCAAAGCGGAAGAGCTTTTAAGCGAAGGCAAGATCACCGTCAACGGCACTCCCGTCACGGAGCAGGGCTTCAAATGCCTGATCACGGATGAGATCAAGGTCGATGGCGTCGTGGTCGTGGCTCCCGAAAAGAAAGCCAATGTCTATCTGATGCTCAACAAGCCTTTGGACTATGTCTCCACCGCCATGGACCCCGAAGGCAGGCCCACCGTGCTGGATCTGATCCCGCAGTCCTATGGCCGGGTCTTCCCGGTCGGACGGCTGGACCACAATTCGACCGGCCTGATTCTCTTAACCAACGACGGCGAGTTCGCCAATCTGATCACCCACCCCAGCTCCGCTCCGGAAAAGGAATATGTCGTCCGGGGCAAGTATCCGTTGAACGGGGATGAGGTTCAGCGCTTAGCCAAAGGACTTTACATCATCCGCGAAGGCTATACCGCTCAGCCGGCGAAGGCCAAGATCCTCGACTGCGATGACGAGAGCTGTCTTCTTTCCATCACCATCCGCGAAGGCAAGAAGCGCGAGATCCGTCATATGATGGAGACCTTAGGCCATCCGGTCCAGTCCTTGACCCGTGTCCGGATCGGTGATCTGCTCTTAGGCCGATTGCCCTTAGGCAAGTATCAGGAGATCCCTGCCGATCAGGTCAAGAAGATGATGGAGGAATGCCGCCTGGCCAAAGCCAGCAACACCTTCGTCAAAGACGACTACGAAGCCGAATAAGTCAGCCTGGCTCAGCCAGGCTTTTCTTTTTCCGTTTGCCTATTTCAAACTTGAATGGCATATTTTTCATACTAAAATGTGCAATTTAAAGCAAAATCAGGTTTTGATATACTCGATTTCCGGAAATCATTGGATGGAAGCAAACTGTCCTCCCCAGCTATTCTTTCCCTTCTTCAGACTAGTGAATTTGAAAAAGGAAAGACGTTTGCCTTGCCAGAGTCTAAGCGTTTTTCTTGGAACTTCATTCTCTTCTTTATCGAAGCTAAAATCCTTCCTTTGGAGGACATTGAAAAAAAGCAACCTGGTTGTCAACTCCGAGGACCGCGTTCCTGTCTTGAAGTTCCTTCCCTCATGGGGAATTGGCGAAAGCCAGGCGCAGTGAGATGATCCGGTAAGGCCATGACGTCAACTATTTCCGAAAATGGATTATTCTTGTACCTAAAAAGGATTGTCTGCTCCTAGCGTTTGCCAGGGACAGGCAATCCTTTTTCAGCTGAGGTTAGGCCGTCAGCTTGTTGAGAGTCAGCTTGTAGCTGACCTGCTTATAGCCGTCGACGGCTTTCGGCTTGATGGTGATGGTACGGTTCTTATCGGTTGCGGCGGGAAGCTTCTTGATGGTGAGGACATTGTCCGCAAGGGTGAAGTAGTCATCCTTGGTTTCGCCTGTCGGAGCGGTGAAGGTGATATCATAGTCTGTCGGAGCGGTGAAGGCCGTCGTATCATCGATGCCGACGGCCGAGATCGCACTTAAGGTCAGGCTCTCGCCGGCTTTGGGAGCATAGCCATCCCGTAAGACATAGCCATCCTTATTGGAGACCTGGAAGATCTCATAAGGACCATAGACAAAGTCAATGCCGCCGCTGGAATCCTGACGATCCGGAATCAAAGGCTTGTTGACGATGTTCGGGAGAGTTGTGTTATAGAAGGCATTATAGGTCTTGACGTCGCTGGCAAAGGTCTTGGAGAAGTTGAGAGTATCGTAGAGATCGTTGCCATAGGCTTTTACAGTCTGATAAAGCGGTGCTTCCTTCGTCTTCAGATCATTGACGAGCGCGACATCGCTGTCGCAGACCTGGAAGTCCTTTTCCAGGGTTTCGAAGTAGTCTTCGGCTAAGGCCGTCGGCTTCGTTAATGAATAGCTTAAAGGATGATAGGTGACAACATTATCATCGGAATTCTTTCCGCTGGCTGTGACCACGAGAGAAAGACTTTGGAATTCGTTGGTATCGGAGTTGACAACCTTGAAGCGAATATCGGTGATGTTCGTCGGAATTACCTGACTTAAGATGGCGGCTAAGGCCTGATTCAGCGTGGTCGAATTCTTGATGCTGTCCACAGCCTTGACCAGGGCTTCATTCAGCTTGGTGATGACGGCCGGCTTCACTGAAATGCCTTCGCTGGCATCCGTGGAGTAGGTCAAAGCGGCATTGAGAGTCTGTCCTGCGGTAGCAAGGAAGCTGGAAGGATCGCTGACAATAGCCGGAACGTTGTAATTCAGGGCAGCAGCGATTAAGCCAGAGACACTCACGGAAGAACTGGATACGGCCGAGGCCAGATTGATCTTGGAGTAGATGCCGTATTGTCCTTTGACCTTGGTCGTGCTGTCGGTGGCAGAGGCAACCGACTGCTGAGAATAGAAGACCGGGGCGGAGCAATCCAAAGAAGCAAAATTCACATCATAGCCGACAAAGTCACTTCGGCAGAAGCCGAAGTTGGCCAACAGCATATACGTTAATGGCGACATGCTTGTCGGAGGAACCAGAGAAAGGTTGATGCTGGGAAGGGTAAAGGTGGAGCCGTTTGCTAACGTGTGGACCGTATTCTTCAGAGCTAAGGCATAGTCAATGGAAAGAGTGCCTTCCTCTTCGGTGGTATCATCCGCCGGAGCACCTAACATCAGGGAAAGCTTTCCCGGGAAGGAAACGCCATTGGCATAGTCATAGCCTTGCATGGAACTGACCATCGGGACCACATAGGAAGGTTCCACAAAGAGAGTGAAAGAAGCGGATAACGGATTGGTCGCCGTCGACAAGGCAGAGGTTGCCGTCAGGGTGACGAAGCCAGGGGTCACACCGGTGACGACGCCGTTTTAATCAATCGTAGCAATCTTGTTATCGCTGGAGGTATAGACCAGGTTGGCATCCGGACCATAGACATGCGAGGAGAGCTTAGTTGTCTTACCCACTTCAACGCCGGTCGCGCCGGTCAGCTTGATGAGGGTATCGCCGCTGGTCTTGCTGAAGGAGGCCGAAACAATATAGTTCGTCGCCGTTGTGGCCGTAAAGGTCTTAGTAGAGGCAATATCCGTGCCATTGACCATCAAGGTCGAAAGCACATAGCCTTCATCCGCGGTTGCCGTCACGGTAATGGTGGCTCCCAGGGCAACCTTGCCACCGGTAGAGGCCATTGATGAATCCGATGAGCTGAGGCTGAGAACACCATGGCCATCGGTTGCAATTTCAATCAGTGCATTTTCAATCTGAACGGTACTGGCAGAGATAGCCGCCGAGGTTGCTTTTCCGCAGCCTGACATGGAAACCACTGAAACTAAAGCTAACATTGTAAACGTTCTACTTTTTTCATCTTTATCTTCTCCTTTATCCCACGACTTTATGCTTGGAGGTCTTCGAATGCAATAGTTAAAGCCTTTAACTAAGGAAAGGTGAAATAGCTTGGAGAGTTAACTGAATTTTCCTATTCCATTTTCATGAAGATTGACTATAATTCATGCTATGAATAGAACACTCTTAGGACTTACCGTGCTGAGTCTTCTGCTGCTTTCTGGCTGTCACGGAAAGACCGGAAACTCATCTAACAGTTCGGCCAGCAATTCCATCGTTTTGGTGGATGACAATCCCAACTTGGGGACGCTACAGATCCTTTCCGGAAATGCCTATCCCGGTGAGGAAATCCTTTTTCAGGCCCTACCGATCAATAGCAACTTTGCCCAAACCGACCGCATTTTTGTCGGAAATGAGGAGATTGCCGTCAATCCCAGCGGTCAGTACCGCTTCACGCTGGGTAAGGAGGCTGTTACCCTTCATGCCTCCTTCAAAGCCAAGGAAGTCCATAAGGCAATCACCCGGCTTGCGTTGACCAATGAAACTCCGACCCTTGGTCAAGCCTCGTTGCAGATTGACAAGGAACCTTATGCTGCTTCGGTAACCTATCAGACCGGGAGCCTCGGTGAGATTCTTCCGCAGGCTAATGCGGAGGATCAGCTTGATAAAATCACTCTCAATGGGAAGACGATTCTGACGGATGGTGAAAAAAAGTATTCCTTTGCTTTGCTTGACACCAATGACCTTTCCCTTTCGTTCAAGACAAAAGAAAATACCGAGTTTATCGCTTTTCAGAAAACCTATGGGACCGACTATGCCAGTGTCGATTTCACCAAAGAAGTTGCTAATGGCAGCCTAAAGGCGACCTACCTTGGCTATGTCGCCTATCATCTTTTGGAAAGCCAGGCCCAGATACACTTCACTTCCACGGATACGGCAACCAGCACGGCCTTCTTCATCACCAACACCCAGTCCACCATGACCTGGTGGGAAAAGAAGGAGTCGTCCTATACCAAAGAGAACATCACCTACAGCGGCAATGTGAAGATGGCTGAGAAAATGGCCCTGACGGATAACCAGGTCGGGTATCAGCGGGTCTTGGATGACGCCGTCACCAGCACTACCGAAGCTGACTTTACCAGCGCCGCCCTTCAGAGTTTCACCTATCCTCAGTATTTTGCGACCTACCACGTGGATCTGACCACCCCGTCCCTTTATCGGATGGAACCGGATTCCTTCATGGACGGGACCCTGATAGTCTCCGAAACGAATGGCTATGCTCTGTCGGGCAAGCTGAATCTGGATTGTCTTTCCGATTACCGGAAGTATATGGTCACCACTACGGCCGATGCCTCCTTCTCGTTAGCCAGGCAAAGTGAGGAACCTGTCTTCCGTTCGGTGATCCTGACCCTACATCTGGATAAGAACCTGCGGCTCTTGTCCAGCCATGCCCAAGAAGACTATGATGTCGTCTCCAGTGTCGCTAACGTGGCCACTAAGGCCACCGCTGAGGGCACCTATTCCTACGGGGATTAGCCGAAAAGAAAGCACAAAAAAACATCCCTGGCTCAGCCAGGGATGCTTTTTTTCTTGGTTAATTACTTAACTTCGATGGCGCCAACCGGGCAGCCGGCAGCCGCTTCATCCGCAGCAGCCTCATCGTCGGCAGCAACCTCAGCGACGACAGCCTTGGCCTTGCCATCGTCATCAATGACGAAGACGTTCGGGCAGACGCCAGTGCAGGCACCGCAGCCGATGCATAAATCCTTATTGACAGAAGCTTTCTTAGCCATACGTTTGATACCTCCGTATTCGTCCCTATTTTAGCTTCTCTTGGTTGGTATATCAAGATATAGCTTTTTATTTTTAGGGTGAAAAGCCGATGAGGACGACTCTTTTTAAGAAAAAGTCAAGGATGACTAACCGCCGTTTTTTCCTTAGTTAAGGATAATCTCGGCGTTAGGAGACCGAGTAAGAAAAACCAAACCGTCACCCCGGACTTTTCGTTGCCGGATGAAAGTTTTCTTTTTAGCGGCTTCGGTCCTTAAATATTTGCTTAAAAGGTTGACTTAACCTTAGGGATTGAGTTAATATAATTCACGCTTGTTTTGGGTCTTTAGCTCAGCTGGTTAGAGCGTGCGCTTGATAAGCGCAAGGTCGATGGTCCGATCCCATTAAGACCCACCATGAGTAAACAGAGAGGATCCGTTGAGGGTCCTCTTTTTTTATTCAGACAAGAGGAACCTGCCCTTTTTAGGCCAGGCCTTCCTTGATTTTCCTGTCTGCATTGGGGAATTTTTCGAATAAACGAACGAATTCAATCCAAGCTTTATTTGAGATTGTACTAATTTAAGTACTAATTTAAGTATCAATTTAAGTACTAATTGATTTGCAAACAAGCCCATTTCTAGCCTTGTTTTGCGATTGTATTCATCTAAGTACTAATTTAAGTACTAATTTAAGTCACAATTTGTTATAATTAAAAGAAGAAAACGAAGGAGATACTCGCTATGGCTTTACCGATAGGAATTGAAAAGATTCTGCAGAAACAAAATATCGAATCGGATCGGATTGAGTTTAAAGAAGGCTGGGATCCGGACTCCATACTTCGTTCTATTTGTGCCTTTGCAAATGATATCGACAATAATGGCGGAGGCTATATTCTTCTTGGCGTATCGGCTCCTCAAGGGGTCGCTGTCCGTCCGGTAAAAGGCATTCCTGAAGATTCTATTGATCGTATCGAAAAAGAACTGCTGAACGATTGTCATTTCATTGAGCCGTATTATGCCCCGCGATTCGAATTGGCCGATGTCGACGGCAAAAAAATAATTGTCTTATGGGTATTGCCGGGTCATTCCCGGCCTTACCGAGTGCAAAAAAGAGTTACGCAGAAAAAGGATCCGCTGAAGTTTTATTGGATTCGACGCTTCAGCAGCACGGTGGAAGCCAATGATAAAGAAATCAAAGAGCTTTTTGAAGTTGCTTCCGATGTTCCTTTTGACGATCGTCCTTGCCCGTGGGCAGTCCCTGAAGACCTTTCCAAGGAGCTGATGCAGGAATATCTCTCGATGACGAAAAGCAATCTCGCGGGTATCGCCCAGGGAATGACGATCCGTGACCTTGCCCAAGCGATGGGGTTATTGGATGGTCCGAGTGAAGATCGTCATCCGACCAACGTCGCCCTTTTGATGTTCTCCTATAAAGTCAACGACTTTTTCCCGGAAGCTTATATCAATATTGTTACGATTCCGCAGGCCAGCGGAGAAGACATTCTTGAAAAGGATTTCAAAGGACCCATTCAATATCAGCTTCGAGATGCCCTTTATTATCTGAAAAACAACCTGATTGAACAGCGTATTGTCAAGCTTCCGGATCAGGCGGAAGCGAAGCATGTCTTTAATTACCCTTATGAAGCTCTTGAAGAGCTCCTTCCCAATGCGGTCTATCATCGCTCTTATGAAATCCGTGAACCTGTGACCGTTTTAATCGCCCAAAATTATGTGGACATCAAATCCTTCCCTGGGTTTGATAGCACGATTACGGATGAGAACATCCGTTCTCTGACCATTCAAAGCCGCAGACCTTATCGGAATCGCAGCATTGGCAACTACCTGAAAGATTATCAGCTGACCGAAGGACATAATACCGGTATTCCTCGGGCCCTTCGCTTTTTAAATGAAAATGGCTCTCCTGCTCCTCTTTTCCTCAATGACAAAGAACGGTCCAGTCTGATTGTGCGTCTTTTTACGGAGGCATCTTTCCTGAAGAAGAGTGCCGCTGTCACCGCCAGGCGTAAGAGAAGAACAACCGAAGAAATAAAAAATGATGTCATTGCTTTGCTATCCACGGGTGACTACTCTGTTTTGCAGATTGCAAGTAAGCTCGGCTATGCCAGCCCATCGCTTACCCTCAGGAAAATTGTTGATGAACTCGTGGCTTCTCATATCATTCAACGGGAAGGATCCCGCCGCTCGGCTTCCTGCCATTTGATCAGCAAAAAATGATTGTACTAATTTAAGTACTAGTTTAAGTACTAATTTAAGTCGCAGCTTTCCACTAGCTTCGGAACACGTCTTTTCGCTATCTCTTCAAAAAGAATTGAATGGCTGGGGTCATCATGCTAAGATGATTAGGCCGTTATCCCTGGGTTTATAGTTCAGTGGGAGAACGCTTCCTTCACACGGAAGAGGTCAACAGTCCGATCCTGTTTAAACCCACCATCTTGCCGCCTTAGCTCAGCTGGTAGAGCGACTGATTTGTAATCAGTAGGTCATCGGTCCGATTCCGGTAGGCGGCACCAGAAAGAAAAATATTCGGTTCTCAGAAAGGGAGCCGGATTTTTTAGTTTCAAGGAAATAAGGCACCTTTTTCCTAGAAAGAAGGTGGCCGGAAATGCCCTCTTTTGTTTGTCTTCTATTTATTCGTATTGAAAGAGCCGATAATTGCTGCTTTTGTCTGCTAAGAATGATTATTGTTGGCGGGGCATAAATCTTGTTACATTTTTGTACTTTGTCTTTTTAAAATCTTGAGCAATTTGTAAATTGGCTATCTAAAAACCTTGAGCGATTTGTAAATCACACCTTAAAACATCGAGAAAATCGAAACAATAAGATTTAAATATCAGTGAGGTAAGTTAACCTAATTTGTTAAACATTAATAAACAGTTGTAAAACATCATAAAACAGTTGTTAAACATTAATATTTGTTTTAAAAAAGTGATAGGAGGCATTACTTATGAAACCAAAAAATTCAAAGCTTTGGTAAGCTGGGGCATCAATTGAAAATTAAATTCCGGACAGGCGAATTAATGAGGGCCGATAGGGTCTGAGAAAAAGTCGCCGATTTGGGATGTGATGTAACGCGATTTCATTTCGCCCGAGCGCCTTTCTAATCAGTGGTCATCGGTCCGATTCCGGTAGGCGGTTTTAGAAAGAAAAATATCCGGTTCTCAAAAAGGAACCGGATTTTTGATAAAAAGCTTTTCTTCGTAAGGAATATCAATCTGTTCTTTGGAAAGCTGCCTTTTACTTTTCGTAATAACGGAGGAAACGAAGGAAGCTTTCCGTCAGTTCCTGAGGTGTCTTGGTGGCACCGCTGCTGAGGTAGTAGACTTCCAGATTATAGACTGCTCCGGCATATAGATAAGCAGCCGCTTTATCGCCGCGGGTATGTTCAGCAAAATCCTTTTCAATGCCGGAGTTCAGAGCCTCCGACAGATAGTGAATCAATCCTTGGCGATAGAGCGATAAGAGATTCTCCTTCTCCTTCGTCAGCAGCTCAAAACAGGAATAGACGAACTCTTTGGGATTCGAGTAGGGCGTCATGGCGTTATGGGTAGTTAGGAATTCCAGTTCGCTCCGCTCAAAGTAGGCCTTGATGATCTCTTTCCTTGATTTGAAACAAAGGCTAGCCTAGTGTCGCGTTCGGATAAAGGAGGAACACAACGATGGAAAACACAGTCAAGGAAGAGAAGTATGCGGAGAAGATGCTAGCCGACTACAGCCCGGAAGAGAAAGGCAACACCGACTATGAGACCCTGAAAGGATTGGACAAGAAAGTCCATCAGCTGCTGTTAATCAATGCCTATGTCATGGGGACAATCTATACCCTGACTTTCGGTTTTGCCTTCTGCCTTTGCCTAAAGGCTCTGGTGCTTCCAGTTCCGGATTGGCTGGGCTATGTCTTAGGGGGTGTCGGCATTCTGGGACTGGTCGAAAACTACTTTGCCTACCAGGCCTTTTTGAAACATCAGAAGGCTCTTTACCAAAGTCAGATTGTCGAAGTGTCCAAGAAAATCCTGAAGTAATCTTTTGCAGGCGTTAAGGCTTTTATCTAGCCCCCAAAAAACAAAGGGCAGTTCTTTAACCGTTAAGATTCCGGTTAGAGGGCTGCTCTTTTTGGCTTTAAAAAAGCCTCACTTATCGTGGGGCTTACTGATATTTAAAGGATCAGACCTAGGCTTGAATGGGTTTCCCGCTTAATAACGGAATACTGAAGCCAAAGCCAGCATAGACAAAGGCAGCCGTGAATAAGCCCATCGATAGCCAGGGCCGTCATCGCCATTTTCTTCATCATTGCTTTTACCTCTTTTGGGATTAGTTTAGGGTAAAAGGGAAGACGGAAAAACACCCATATGGGTGAAATTCGGTAAAGTTCGCAATATCTTTCTGGCTTTCTTTAGCAAAGATACCTGTTATACTTGTCTTAGCAAGGAGAAAACAGGATGAGGAAAACGAAACTTGCCGGTTTGTCTGTTTTGGCTTTTCTCTTGTCTTCCTGTCAGTCTGCGGCCTATCTTTCCAAGCCCAGCGATACGAACCTGGAGTTCTGGCTTACCCAGGACGTCACGGATCAGGACTTCTCCTCCCATGTTTCACCGGGAGGCTATTTCGGAGCCTCGGCCTACTACGGAAAAGACTATCAGGCCGATGCCAAAAGCTATGTTATTTATGTCGTTACCGGCTATCCCGATTATGCCGATAACAACAAAGCCATCACGGGGATAACCATCACCGATCCCGCCATTACCTTCTATTCCCTGTCGTTAGCTTCCTCACAGGCAGACTTTGATCGGGTGATGAAAAAGCAAGGCTTTGCCTTGGATGCCGATCACTTGGCAACAAAGAACAACCTCACTTTCCGCTACACCCCGTCGCAGTCGTTTGTTCTGACGGCCAAAGTCTCCAACCGCGAGCAGCGGGTGTATTAGAGAAGACAGGAATTCATGCCCATCACAATCCGTCCGTGCTTCGGTCGCGGATTACATGACCCAGGCTTTTCCGGCTTGATATTTGCCGTTTAAAAGTCTATCCTATTTCCCGGGAATGATGTTCTCCCTGTGCGGACTTGTCCGCCAAACCGCTTGAAACAAAGCTGATGACATCTATGCCGTACGCGGCATAGATATGCCATCGGCTTTTTTTCTTCAAGGGAGGGAGAAAACATGTTCTTCGCATCACTGTTTCTGATCCTGGTTGGCGGCGTCATCCTGTTTTTTCTTTGCAAGCTCTGTCATCTGCCGGCATTGATTGGCTATCTGCTGTGGGGAATCCTTTTAGGATATCTCGGATGGATTGACAGCGACATTCTTGCCATCTCACCGCAGATAAGGAAAATTGCCCTTGTCATCATCTTGACGAAAGCCGGACTGTCTTTGAATCTTGACGACCTGAAGAAGGTCGGACGTCCGGCAATCCTGATGTCCTTTGTCCCCGCCTGTGTGGAGATGGTCACCATCGGGCTGTTGGGTCCGGTCTTCTTCCCGGCCCTGACGACCAACGAGTCCTTTATTATAGGCTCCGTCTTGGGGGCGGTCTCCCCGGCCGTGGTCGTGCCGATGATGGTGAAGCTTCTGGAAGAGAAACGTGGCACGGCCAAAGGCATCCCTGGCCTGGTAATCGCCGGCTCCAGTGCCGATGATATCGTGATGATTGTCTTCTATACGGTTTTCTTATCGATGGAAAGCGGCGGGAAAGCCAGCTGGCTGAGCTTTGCCAATATCCCCATTTCCATCCTGACCGGGATTGCGGTCGGCATCGGGCTGGGATTCCTGTTCAGCTGGTTCTTCGGCAAAGTCCATCTCCGGGATTCCTTGAAGCTGGTGCTGCTTTTCGGTGTCGGCTTTGGCTTAGTCTGGCTCGAGGATTACCTGTCCCAGTGGTTCGGTTTCTCCTCGCTGCTTGCCGTCATCACCCAAGGCTTAGTCATCATGGCCCGGCGCCAGGAGCAGGCCAGCCGTCTCTCCGTCCGTTGCTCCAAGATGTGGGTCGTGGCCGAAGTCTTCCTCTTTGTCTTAGTCGGAGCCTCCCTCAAAGTCAGCTACTTTGCTTCCTATCTGGTGCCGTCGTTAGGTCTGTTGGCCTGCTCCTTAGGGATGCGAAGCCTGGGTGTCAATGCCTGCCTTATCAAGACCAAGCTCAATGCCAAGGAGCGGCTGTTCGTGACGGAGAGCTATCTTCCCAAGGCCACCGTTCAGGCGGCTATCGGAGGCGGGTTGCTCGACTTAGGGACGAAGCTTGACAATGAGGCCATCATCCAAGGCGGCACCATCGTCCTTTCCGTCTCGGTAGTTGCGATTCTCCTGACGGCTCCCTTAGGAGCCATCCTGATGGGATTGACGTATAAGCCGCTTCTGGGAGAGCCGGAAAAGCCTAGCCCGGCCGAAGCCTGATTCCCACTAAAAAACTCCCGCCCGTCCTACTCTAGGACCAGCGGGAGTTTTAGGCTTTACTTGGCAAAGTAGGCGGAGAGAAGCGAGACGATCTGCCGAGAATCGATCGGCTTAGCCAGATGGCCGTTCATGCCGGCTTCCTTGGCTTTTTGGATATCTTCTGGGAAGGCATCGGCCGTCATGGCAATGATGGGAATGCGCTGGGCATCCGGACGTTCCAGCTTCCGGATCCGCCGGGTGGCCTCATAGCCATCCATCTCCGGCATATGGACATCCATGAGGATGCCGTCATAATAGCCCATCGGGGAGGCCTTGAAGGTCTCCAGGCCTAGCTTGCCGTTGTCGCTCACTTCAATGATCAGTCCCTTCTCTTCCAGAATCGCCTTGGCAATCTCCTGATTGAGCTGGTTATCTTCGCAGAGCAGCAGGCGTTTGCCTTTCAGGACATCCGATGGCTGGACTTTCTTTTCCGGCTCCTGTTTCAGATGCTTTTCTTCCGAAGCGGGGATGCCGTCAAAGGAAAGCCGGAGAGTGAAGGTGGTACCCTGATTGGGTTTGCTTTCCACCTGAATGGTGCCGCCCATCTGATCGACGAGTTTCTTGACAATCGATAGACCTAGGCCTGTTCCATGGGCTTCCATCTGGGTATCCGGATTCTCCTGGGTGAAGGGTTCGAAGAGATGCTTCTGGAAGGCTTCGCTCATGCCGATGCCGTTATCCTGGATGATATGGGTGATGGCAACCCGGTTATTGCTAAGAGCAGTGTTCTTCAGGGAATAACGGATGGTGCCGCCCTCGGGTGTGTATTTGACGGCATTGGATAAGAGATTGAAGATGATCTGGTTGGATCTCAGCTTATCGGCTAAGGGGACGATTGATGCTTTCAATTGGCTTTCGTCCAGAATGAATTCCTGATCCTTGGCCTTGCAGAGCGGCCGGATCAGGGAATCAATGAAGCCATTGAGTTCCTGAATCGGGTAGGGCTCCGGATGGAGCTCGATCTGATTGTTCTCAGCTTTCCAGACATCAAGGATATCGTTGATTAGGCTGAGAAGGTACTTGGAGGAGACATCAATCTTCTTAAGGCAGTCCTGCGTCTTTGCCGGATTCTTCTGTTCGTTGGCCAGATACGTCATGCCGATGATGCCGTTAAGCGGGGTACGGATATCATGGCTCATCCGCGAGAGGAACTCGCTCTTGGCCTGATAGGCTGCTTCGGCGTCATGCTTGGCGGCTTCCAAGGCCTTGATCTGCTGCTGATCCCGGAGATAGGCTGCCGTGATATCGTTGCGGATGATGAGAATGTCGCCGCCTTCCTTTTCCAGCCAGCTGTAGTTCATTTGCTGGAAGCAAGGCTGACCATTGAGGGTCGTCAGATACGTCATGACCCGGGTGCCATGGACTAAGAGGTCTTCGAGGATGACCTGGCAGTCGGTGAGGGCAAGGAATTTCTTCTTCTCCTCCGGATCGGTGATCCGGGAGGCAACGAATTCACAGCATTTCTTATAATCCAAAAGCTGACCAACCTCGCCATAGGTGACCCACGGACGGCGGCTGCGGAACTCAAACATTCCAATATTCGGATGGAGGATGCCGACATAGTCAAAATTGTCGTTAAGCAGGCGACCAATGATGAAACCATTCCTCTTCTGCTTATCAATGTCGATGACATAAGTGACGGCCTCGACATCATTGGTCCTCGGGTTACGGAGCATAAAGAGCAGACCTTTGCGCCAGTGACGGATATGGGCCTCACGGATGATCGGATATTCGATGCTGACGGAGGTGGTGCCTTCGTTGAACTTCTGAATCAGTGCCTTGCGGTCAAAAAGCTTGAAATAGGCTCGCTTGACATCCTCATCGGCAATCAGTTTGCTGAAGGACTAAAAATAGCCATCTACTGTTCCGGATTCCTGCTGCTTCATCACGAAATCCAAGGTACTCCGGCCTTCGCCACATCAGTTCTTGGTAAGGTTCAGATGGAAGGATCCTAAGGAGTCCGGATAGGCTTTGTTGAGCTGCTGGTTAGCTAACTCATTCCGCTCTTCCTTAAGCTTTTCCTCACTGACATTCTGACCATAGCCATAGGCGGTTAAGAGATTGCCATCCCGGTCATTGATGCGTTTGAGGACAATCCGTTCATAGGCCATCACTGGCTGAGAGGGTAACTGGAAGCCAAAGACACAGGTTGCCAGGTCGGAGCCCTGGCCCATGGATTTGTAGGCATCCGTAAAAGCCTGCCGGTCTTCCTCCTGGACATAAACAAGCAAGGATTGCGGACAGTTTTCAATCACGTGCGGGACTTTAAGTTTCTTACAAATCTCTTTGGTATAGCCGACATCCATCATCGTGGTCAGATGGGTCTTGATGTCGTAGGTCCAGACAATCAGTTTGGCCGTTGCCGTAGCATCGGCATACATCTCCTGAGTCTTGAGAATCTCAAGGTCGCCGTTCTTGACCCGATCCATATCGGTAAAGGAAGCATAGGAATATTCAAATCCGTTGGCTTTGAAGGCCGGGCGGAACTGATTGGAGACCCAATGCAGTCTGCCATCTTCGCCGGTGACCCGGTAAAGAGCGCTTCCTTCCTTCTCCTGGCCTTGGACAACTTCATTGAACTCCTTGATAAAGTTATTACGGTCTTCCGGAATCAGCCAGTCCACCGGGTCGATGCTCTGCTTTGACCAGTATTCCTTGGTCCCGTGATGCAATTGATAAAAACCGGGATTGGTATATTCCAGGCGGATGTTTCCGTTTCGGGAAGAGAAGATAGCGACACCGCCAGGGATGTTATCTAGAATCTCCGTCAGCTTCTTTTTGCCTTGGACATACTCATCGACATCGTAATAGGCGGCATAGAAGCGCTCCGTGGTCTTATTGAGTGGCTCGTGGTTAACGCGGATGCCGATCCAGCGGTAGGTTCCCATGCCGGTCAGGACACGGAAGCGGACAGCAAAGGTCCGCTTCTCACGGATACTGGCTTTGGCTTCGTTCAGAATCCGGACTCTATCCTCAGGATGAACAGCCCCTAAGGTCGCTTTGCCAAAAAAGGCTTCCGCTCCTCACGGGAAGAGGAAATCATCTGATAATAGCCTTCGTTAACGAATTTCATCTCCACCGTATTGCCGGTCACATCAAAAACACCGACGCCGGTAGCTAATTTACTTAAAGCCTCATTGGCCTGGAAACTCTCAGGGGTGAAATTCTTTTTGTCCATATGTTTGTTCGTGTTTGAATTATTTTAAACGTCTCTGCGAAAGTAAGCAACCAAAAAAGAAAACAAATTTAGATGAAATGTTAATTATTTGGAGCTAACTATTATCGTAAAACGATAAATTGTTATTGACATACAAAAAAGATAGGCTTAAGATGAGTCTGTGAGGTCAACCAACATGCCTAATCGAAAAGAAATCGTTCTGAGTCTTCGTTTTGCCATCCTGGTATTCGCTCTTGCGGGTCTGGTTTTCTGTGGTTTCTGGATACCGCATAGCCTGAAGAATCTTCAGGAGTCTTTCCCCTGGCTGGAAGCCTGCTTTTATTGGATCTGTTCCCTTCCCTGCTTTGTCATCCTTGGCTTAGGCTGGGATATCACGACGGCTTTCTCTCAGGATCTCTTCTTCGAGATAAAGTCGGCCAAAGAGATCTTTGCCGCCAGCCTGATTCTCATGATTGACTGTCCGCTTTTTGCCATCGGCAATGTCGTCACCTATTTCCTTCTTCCTAACGGTTATGAGTTCTTCTATTTCTTCCTCACTGTGACCGGCTTCTGCTTAGGAATCCTGTTTCTGGCCATCAGCCGGTATGTCCGGAAAGCCATTGAGGTTGAGAAAGAAAACGAGGCCATCGTATGATCGTGGTTCATCTGGATGTGATGATGGCCAAACGGAAGGTCTCTCTAACCGAACTGAGCGAAGCGGTCGGCATTACCTTGGCTAATCTTTCTTTATTGAAGAACGGAAAAGTCAAAGGCCTACGGTTTGAGACTTTGGAAGCCATCTGCCGGAAACTGGACTGTCAGCCTGGGGATATCCTCGAGTATCTGCCAGACAAGCCGTCTTAGGATTAACAGCAAATACGATTCAATCGAAATACAAAAAAAGTTTTTAATGAGGAAATAAAATGGAAAATAAAATTTCAAAGCCGATGAAGAAGTTGTCTCATCTTTCCTTTTTCTTCCCGGGCGTGATCCTTCTTGGCATGGCCTATCTGATCTTTGTCTATCGCTGCACCTGCGGACCGATCCTGTCCCAAGGCTACGAGGATCTTTCGACCGGAGTAGCAGTCTCCCTCTATGTCCTGTTAGGGGTGGCTGTCCTCTTAGCGCTGACCTGGCTGGTGCTGGTGCTGATACCCAAGACCCGGCATCTCTGCTTCCTGATTCCGGAGATTGGGGGACTGGTCCTTTTTCTCATCTATCTTGGCTATCTTCTCTTCCAGCCGTTCTTCCATGCTCAGGTCGCTACTAGCCTCTATGCCATCTCCGTGCCTCTTTTAATCTTCGGGGCTATCTCCTTTATCGCTCTCTATGGCGACCGGGAGAATAAGATGATCCGCTCTCATCTTCAAGGCGATGCTTCCGTCCGTCTGACCAAGACGGAACAGTTCTTCGTTGCCATGGAAGCCAAGACCAATCTCATCCTGACCTTCTTCTTCGGCATCCTCGGATTGGCGCTGTTGATTCTCCTGGCGGTGACAGGCTTGAATCTCATCTATCGGGAATCCTTCGGGCTGCCGCTTAGCTCAGACACTGAGCTCAGCTTCTATCTCCTCACGTGGCTGGTTTTCCTTCCCTGCGTGCTCTTCCTGGTTCTCAGTTCCTTAGCTTATCAGCACTGGTTGCTGGAAAGCTCTCCGAGCTGGAAAAAGTCTTTACTTCCGGAAGCCCTGTTGGCCGTCGTGTCCTTCTCTCTGATCTTTGTTCCGGTGCAGCAAAGAAAAGGCCGGTATGACAGCTGGTATTATCAGACCTATACGGCCGAGAAATGGAAATCCGCTTCGGTCGAGATCCGGGGCTATATGCTGCCGGACTTTGAAAAACAGGTTAACCTGACCGGCAAGACCTATGGGGATGTCATCACTTATTTGGGCGAACCGGATCTTTCGTTCGAGACGGTGGATAAAGGAAATGCCCTTTACTATGCCATTGCCAACGAATGGGACGGACGGGACTACTATGAGGTGGACCTAGACAATCAGGCCATCGTCACTCAGACCCAGAAGACCTTCCGGGACTGACGGTCCTTCCTTAGCTTTGAATCTGACCATGCCGGTACGATTGAAAAAGGCCTGCCTGTCAGCAGACCTTTCTTCAGACTAGAGATTCAGACTCTTGACCCAGCTTTCCAAGGAGGCTTCGTCGATGCCGCTAGGCAGACGCTTGCCCGGCTTCCAGTGGGCCTCCTTGCTGACGGAATCCTTTAAGAGAGCTTCCGTCTTGCCAAGGCCAGAGGATCCCGAGGTTGCAAAGACCACCAAGGTCTTGCCGGCAAAGTCATAGCTTTCCAAGAACGTGTTGATGAGGGTCGGCGCCCGATACCACCAGATGGGGAAGCCAACGAAGAAGGTATCATAGTCATCAAAATCAGGAATCTTGTTCTGGATAGTAGGACGGCTTTTCGGGTCAGCCATCTCGAGGGTCGTTCGGGAAGATTTATCCATCCAATTCAAATCAGCTTTCGTATACGGAACCGCTGGCTCAATAGCAAAGAGATCGGCCCCAGCCACCTTGGCCAATTTCGTTGCTACCCGCTTGGTGATGCTGGTGCAGGAGAAGTAACAGACCAATGCTTTCGTCATCGTTATATGGCCTCCTATTAATCTTCTTCGGCAAGCTTGAAGGGAACCACGCCTTCCACAGCTTTGTGGGCATCGATGCGGACATCGTCATGGTCGATATCGATAAGGACATACCTGTCGTTGCCCATGCCTAATTCCTTCATATACGTCAGCTGTCTCAGACCATGGCGGGATTCAATCCGTTCCACTAGATCCTTATGGTCTTTCTCTTTCATGGCATAGACCATATCGATGCAGGCCTGATCCACCGCGAGAATATCTAACGAGGCACAGATGCCGACATTCGGCGTGACGACCGGTTGGGCGTTGATGCCTTCGCAGTCGCAGGACACCGACATGTTGCGCATCACGTTGACATAGGTGACTTTCTTGCCGAAATGATCGATGGTGGCCTTGGTGGATTCCGTGATCCGTTCCATGAACTCTTCTTTGGCAATGCCCCACTGATTCTTGTCGCCTTCATAGGTGTGAATCATGGCCTTGCCGATGCGGCCATCGGCACAGCCGATGCCGATGTTCTTGTTGGAACCGCCGAAACCGCCCTGGACATGACCCTTGAAATGGGTGAGGACGACTAAGGAATCATAGTTCAGCATATCCTTGCCGACACTCATCTGGGTAAACCACTTGCCGCCCTTGACCGGTAACATTACCGTGCCATTGGCATCCATGATATCGACCGGGCAGAAGGTCCAGCCGTTGATTTCAAGCGTCTTGCGATGCTGTTCCGTCGTGTAGCGGTCACCGTCATAGTAGGTGTTCGTCTCCACGATCGTTCCGGTCGGGATATCTTTTTCAATCAGGTTCCGGATCCAGGAACGGGGAAGAATGTTCGGACCATGAGGTTCGCCGGTATGGAGCTTGATGGCAATCTTGCCTGAAATCGCCCCGTTGACCCGCTCATAGATCTTCTTCAGTCCGGCGGCCGAGAGGTCTCTGGTGAAATAGACAATCGACTCATTGCCGGTCCTTTTCTCGTAGGGAATATAGACATTGTCGCCTTTGCCGGCGACTGCTTTTGTTTCTTTCATCCTCGTTTCTCCTTTTCCTGTTGTTCTTATTTTACACGCTTTTTGGTCTTGCTACCACTTCGAGCATGCTCCTGGAGCAACACCAGCTGATAGCTTTCATCGATCAATCTTATAATCTCTTCCCAAGGTGTCTTCAGGGATAAGAGAATAGTCATCCAGGATTTCTTGTTCATATGGTAGCAGGAGAAATAGGTCGTACCATTGATGAGAGTCGGGATTTCCTCCGGATTCAGCTTCAGCTTCAGGAAGTCAACCCGGTCTTTATAGCCAAGACCGAGCTTATCTCCTCTGACGGAAGCAACCAAGCCGAACCATTTGGGGCTGCCTTTGGCCTTCAAGGTACAGAAATCCGGATAATCCTCCCAGGGATAGGCAAGGTCAGCATCATATTTCTCTTTGACATAGCTGAGAACCTTATTGCGTAAGGAGTCTGTCTCAAAACAGGAAGCTAAGATCGTATCCATCAGGCCTTTGCCTTCTTCTCTTAAGTCTCCCATCAGAGAAGAGGGTTCCTCCAACAAGGAGAAAGGCACATAGACCTCGTTCATGTCCTTATCGATGAGATCCAAGGTCAGCTTCTCTTTCGTCAAGGTGACCCGGAAAAAGAAGACCGGATCCGAGCAGGGCTTCTCATAGGTATAAACCGTCTTGTTTTCAGCAAATCCAAAAGTCAGAAGCTTCGTCGGAAGCGGACGGTACGTGACCAGTTTTGCAGAGTAATCCATCGGGTTTCTTTTCCTTTGCCTTTATTGTACGCTTTTTAGTAAAATACAGGCTGAAATATGACTCTTTTCAGAAAAGCTATGTTTTTCTTGCAATCCTTCTTTGCCAAGCTTAGAATGGCTGCGAAAGAAAGGCGGGTGATAGTTCTATGTCAGATGGACATCCAGACCCTGAGGCCATTTGTATCGCTAGGGAAAAACGCCCATTTTTGACGCAGAACTATTAGTCTTGCCGTCGTGAGCGTTCCTCCCTTTCAAAGGAGAATCGCTCATGAGAAAAAAGAAGAATGACGCCGCTTTTGAGACCAAAGCCCCGACGTCGGTCACGGCTCACCTTTTAGGAGATTCCACCCGTTCCTGGGAGGAACTCTATGAGGCCTACCGCACCAGCAGCAACGGCTTAAAAGAAGACGACGTCAGTCAGAACCGGGACGATTTCGGGAAGAACATCATCGTCAAGGCTCACCAGCAGAGCGTGGTGATGCGTTTTATCCTGTCCTTCGTCAATCCCTTCACGATGGTTCTGCTGATTCTGGCAGCCGTCACCTTGCTGACGGATGTCATTTTAGCCAAGGACGGCGAAAAGAATCCCACCAGTGCCATCATCATCCTGACCTTGGTCTTAGGTTCCGGTCTTTTCCGTTTCTTCCAGGAAAGCCGCAGCAGCCATGCCTTGGAGAAGCTTACCAACCTGGTCGAGACCACCACGGCCGTCCGCCGGGATGATCAGGATAAGGAAATCCCGCTGGACGAGGTCGTGGTCGGGGACTATGTCTCCTTAGCTGTCGGCGATATCATCCCGGCCGACGTTAGGCTCCTGTCTGCCAAGGATTTCTTCGTCAGCCAGTCCTCCCTGACCGGCGAAAGCGAACCGGTGGAGAAGACGGCCTTTCTGAAAGACAGCAATTCCTCGCTGACTGACCGGAACAACCTGGCTTTCATGGGCTCCACCGTCATCTCTGGCAGTGCCACGGCATTGGTGATTGCGGTCGGCAATCAGACCGCTTTCGGTCAGATTGCTTCCAAGGTGACGACCGCCAAAGCCGAGAAGACGGCCTTTGACAAGGGCGTCGATTCCGTCAGCTGGCTGTTGGTCCGGTTCATGCTGGTGATGGCTCCGGCCGTTTTCCTCATCAACGGCTTAACCAAGAATGACTGGCTGGAAGCTTTCCTTTTTGCCATCTCCGTGGCCGTCGGCCTGACGCCGGAGATGCTGCCGATGATCGTCACCTCCTGCTTGGCCCGGGGTGCCATTGCCATGGGCAAGAAGAAGGTCATCATCAAGAACATCAACTCCATTCAGGATTTCGGTGCCATGGATGTCCTCTGCACCGATAAGACCGGCACCTTGACCCAGGACCGGGTAGCCTTGGAAGACCATCTCAATCTCGATGGCATCCGGGATTACCGGGTGCTGAAGCATGCCTTCCTGAACTCCTACTATCAGACCGGACTGAAGAACCTGATGGATAAGTCCATCATCGCCAAGACCAAGGAACTCAGCGTCGATTACCCGTCCTTGCAGGATCTCGACAAGGCCTACAGCAAGGTCGATGAGATTCCGTTCGATTTTGCCCGGAAACGGATGTCGGTAGTGGTCAAGGATGCTTCCGGGAAGACTCAGATGATCACCAAAGGCGCGGTGGAGGAGATTCTGTCGATTTCTTCCTTTGCCGACATCAACGGCGTCACCGTCCCGTTAACCCCGGAGATCCTCTCCCGGGCCCGGGAAACCATTCAGTCCTATGCCCGGCAGGGCTTTCGGATCATCGCCGTGGCCCAGAAGACCAACCCCAGCGCTGTCGGAGCTTTCTCCGTCAGTGATGAGAAGGACATGGTCCTCATCGGCTACCTCGTCTTCTTTGATCCGCCGAAAAAAAGCACCGCCAGCGCCTTGAAGACCTTGAAGGATTATGGCGTCAGCACCAAGATCCTGACCGGCGATACGGCCGAGGTGACGGCCTATGTGGCCTCCTTGGTCGGCCTGGATGCCAAGACCGCCCTGTTAGGGAAGGATATTGAGGCGATGGATGATGAGACCCTTCAAAAAGCCGTTGAGGATACCGTCATCTTTGCTAAGCTTTCTCCGGAAGAGAAGGCCCGGGTCGTCCAGGCGCTGAAAGCCAACGGGCATGTAGTCGGCTACATGGGCGATGGCATCAATGATGCTCCGGCCTTAAAGGCGGCGGATATCGGCATTTCCGTCGACAGTGCCGTCGATATCGCTAAGGAAAGCGCCCACGTGATTCTTTTGGAGAAGGATCTCGGAGTCCTGGAGGCCGGACTGGTCGAAGGCCGGAAGACCTATGCCAACATGATCAAGTACATCAAGATGACGGCCTCCAGCAACTTCGGCAATATGTTCTCCGAGCTGGCAGCCGCGGCCTTTCTGCCGTTTCTGCCGATGCTGCCGTTGCAGCTGTTGCTGCTGAATCTCATCTATGATCTCTCCTGTGTCGCCATTCCCTTCGACAATGTCGACAGCGACTATCTGAAGAAGCCGCGGAAGTGGGAGGCCAAGAGCATCGGCCAGTTCATGCTGTGGCTAGGACCGACCAGCTCCTTCTTTGACTGGATCACGTATGTGGTGCTCTTCTTTGTCATCTGTCCGCTGTTTGCCGGCGGCGGCTGGAACAGCTCCGGAGTCGATAAGGTCCTGTTTGAGGATCTTTTCCAGACCGGCTGGTTCATCGAGTCCTTATATAGCCAGTCTCTGATCATCCATATGATCCGGACAGCCAAGCTTCCTTTGTTCCAGTCTCATGCCTCCTGGCAGGTCAATCTTGCCACCGCCATCAGTCTGGGATTGGCAACTTCGTTGACGTTCATTGCCCCCTTAGCCTCCCTCTTCTCGATGGTGTCCTTGCCGTGGCCGTATTATGTCTTCTTAGCTGTGACGGTGACCTGCTATATGCTGTTAACGACGGTGGTGAAGAACCGTTACTGCCACCGGTTCGGGGAGGTACTGTAAATGAGATTCTTAATCACGCCGGCTGACTTGGATTGGTCGTCTTTCGGGATGTGGATGGGCATCATCGCCGGAATCCTGGTCGTGTTCCTGGCACTGATCTTCCTTTTCTCAAGACGTTCGAAACGGAAATAGGATAAGACCGTAGAGACCGGGAAAGGTTTGCTTTCCCGGTCTTTTTCAAAGCTGAGTTTCCTGTCAAAGAGGCTATAATCCTTTCCGTATGAAGAAAATCACGGCAGCGGAGCTTATCTCCTTGATCATCAACGGCGTCATCCTCGTCATTGAGGCCATTATCATCCCCAACTGCTTTTTAGGTTTCTTCAGCGGCGGAACAACCACGAATCCTTTGCTGTCCTTCCGTTTCTTTACGGAAGACAGCAACCTGCTGTTAGGAATATCTTCCTTGGTCTATCTGGTCAGTTTCCTGATCTTCCGTTTTAAGGATAAGCCGTTGCCCCAGAACGTGAAATATCTTCGTTTGGTGGCAACCACGGCCACCACCACGACCTTCATGGTGGTGCTGCTGTTGCTGAATCCGTATTGCTGGGTAAAGTATCAGGCACCTCTGGCAATGTATACCTTTCCCAATATGTTCTTCACCCACCTGCTTTGTCCCATCCTGACGGTTCTCTCCTTTGTTCTCTATGAAGAGGCACCCACTGAAAAAAGAGCCTGGAAGCAGGCTTTCTGGACTCTGACGACGGTCGTCAGCTATGCCATCATCGTCGGAACCTTGGCGAGTCTGCATCTTATCTCTTCAGATTCTAAAATTGATAATGTCTATGGCTTCATGGATGTGACGGCCGGAGCCTGGTGGGTTTCGCCGTTAGCCTTTACGGTGATCATTTCCGGGACCTATGGAGAAGAAGTGCTGTTAGCAAAACTGCAACAGAAAAGAGAGGCAAAACGCCTCTCTCCTGTTAGCAAATAATCCGTTACGACGGCAGGTATTTCTTGCGGTAGTCCCGTGGGGACAGGCCTTTGCTGCGTTTGAAGAGCTCCGTGAAGTAGGAGGAGCTTTCAAAGCCGACGGCCTGAGCGATGTCGCTGATCCGCCGGGTGGGATCCAAGAGGAGCTCGGCTCCTTTTTCCAGCCGGTAACGGTTGAGGTACTGAATCGGGGAATCGCCGAGCTGGGCCATGAACAGATGGCTGGCATAGCTTTCCGAGAGAGCGCCGGCCTGGGCTAAGTCAGTCAGGCTGACAGGCTCCTGATAATGCTGATAAAGATAGCTGAGCATCGTTTTGACGAGGACGGCCTTTTCCGAGGAGCCTAGAATCTGTTCCTGCTCCTGTCCTTTCAAAGAGAGGAAGAGCGACCAGAAAGCATAAAGATGGGAAAGGACCAACAGCGGATAGCCCGGTTTTTTCTCTTGGAGCAAGGCAAAGATAGCCCTCATCTCCTTGGCTAAGCCCTGTCCGACCTCCTTAGAGAAGAGAACATAGGGAAGATCGGGGTTGTCGCTGACCGGCGTCACATAATGGTCGGCGGTGGTGGGATTGGGGGAAAGAAGACTGGGATGGAAGACCAGACAGAGGTAGGTGCTGTCGATGCCATCGGGAGAGAAACCATAATGCATCACCTTGGAATTGACGAAGAGAACCTCCCCTTCCTTTAATGGCACAATCGTGCCGTTGACGAAATAGGAGGGGTGTCCTTTTTCGACATAGAAGAACTCCATGTCCGGATGCCAGTGGCAGAGGACCTTCTTCAAGGGATAGAGACTGAGGGTATTCTCCCTCAGATAGAGCGGAAACAGCGGATCGTCATAATGGACGATCTCCGACTGATCCGGAAGCACGGTTAGTTTATCCATGCCTCTAGGATACACCATCTTAGCAGGATTGTTATACTTTTAAGCTATTTTCGGAATGATTGTATTTTCAATGAGCACTATTATGATGGTATGAAAAACACTGAAACAGCCCTTGAGCGTTCCCAGGAACGCCGCCTGGTTGACTCCGAGTCGTTCCGGCAGATGCCGCGTTGGGCTACCTACTTCTACTATGCTCCCTCCCGTCAGGACCTCAGCGAGATGACCTCGCTGCTGGAAGAAGACAGCTTCAAGTCCATCAGCGATCCTCATGAAGTCGCCAAGGACATCTATGTGGCTGAGCTGATGGATGGTTCGGGACGGCAGATCGTTCTTCGCTCCTGCTAAAAACCTTTAGCCGTCCAGCCTTACCGGAAAGGAGAAATGAAAGGCTGGATCGGAACGCTGCTGTCTCAGACGAAAAGGTCTTTCTGGAAGCTTCGCTCCCCGCAGGCTTCCGGAAAGACCTTTTTGGTTACATCACCAGACTCTGCCGCAGTCCTTTGGGCAGATAGTTCTTGACTTTCTTCCCCAGCTTCTTGCCAAACCCTAGCCGCAAGGACTGGTAGGTTAGGATCACTAACCCATCAGCCAAGGGCGAACTGACCGATAGCTCCTGACCGGATTCATAAAGCAGGGCCTCCTCTTTCGAGAGCTCCAATAGCGGGATCTCCGGACTGACCTTGCTGTAGGCATGGTCATAGAGACACTTGGGGTGGTCGCTGTCATCCAGCTGTTTGATGCCGGGAACCAGATAAGGAAGGTTGCTCAGTTCGCCGACCATCCGGGAAAGGAAGAAGAGATTCTTCCGGTAACGGAAGGCATGAAGACCGGGAACCGGACTGGTCTCATATTTGATCTCATGGGCAACATAAGGATTGCCCTCGTTTTTACGGATGAAAGCGAAGTAAATGCCTTCGCCGTCATAGACACCTGGGATCAGATGATAGCCGGCTTTTCCAGTAATAATCGTATCCGGCACCTTGACTTTGATTTCTTCGGCCTGGGGATGACGTTTCAGAAACGCCGTTATCTGATCCTCATCCTCTTCGACCGAGAGGGAACAGGTCGAATAGGCAAGGATGCCGCCTTTCTTCAAAAGGGAATAGCCCTTCTCCAACAGGGCTTCCTGCACCGGCAGCAGACGGCTGACCTTTTCGGGCGACCAGTCTGCGGCCATGGCCTCATCCTTGCGGATCATGCCGCTGCCGGAGCAGGGAGCATCCAGGATGACAAGATCAAAACAGCTGGCTACCCGTAAAGCCTGGGGATCCAAGGACAGGGAAAGGATGTTCGCCAGGCCGAGCCGATCGGTGTTTTTGGCAATTTCCAGAGCCCTTGAATAGCTGAGATCGTTGGCAACGATCAGACTGTCCGGACGGCGGAAGCTGAACGCAATCGACTTGCCACCGGGAGCGGCAGCCATATCCAGAACCAGGGGGTCTTTAGCGACGAGATCCTTCAGATAATAGGAGATAGCGGCGGAGGAAGGATCCAGGATATAGAAGGCACCGCCGGCATGCAACAGGCTTTTCCCGAGGGGCAACGCCTCTCTGTCATAACGGAAAAGCAACGGGTCCTGAGGATCCTTAGTAAGAGGTGTCAAGTCTTTTTCAATCGTCTCGGCAGTGATGACGTTAGGATTGATTAGGAAAGACGAAACCGCTTTTTTAGTTAAAACAACTTTGAACTTATCAATGACGTTTTTATCCGAATATTGCCGAAGTAAACTTGCAAAGTCAAAATTCATAGCGCCTCACTCCTTCTCTTTATTATTATAGGCTGACTTGCTTCCCGCTGGTAAGGAATGCTAAACTCACAGTCGAGGAGATAATTAAATTATCATGAAAAAAGCTACTTATAAACGTTCGAAGAAGACGAATGAAGAGGTGAAGCCGGTTGTTGCTGCCGTCAAGCCAGTTGAGGCTGCCAAGATCGTTGCCAACGGCGATGATCTCTATGTCGTTCTGAATGGCAAGAAGAACAAGTTCTCCACTCAGACTTCCCCCATCTACGGCGTCAAGGAATACTTCTTCAAGGGTACCTTCGCTAAGGGTGATGCCATCAAGTTCGTCCGTGCCGATGATACCGAAGTTCCGGTTCATCATACTCCGAACTGTGGTTATACGCTCGTTGGCAAGGCTCAGAGACTCTTTGCTGCCAACAAGGCTCTCATCGCTAACGGTGAAGCCGGTGATGATCAGCAGTATGTCTACATCAACGATCGTTCGACCTTAGCTTATGTCGGCGATTCCGGAGATCATACGCTCTTCGTCCGTGTCTACGATAACCTCTCGGGCATCAATAATGACCGTTGGGTCGTTGTCTACATCGACTAATTAAGCATCTTGGGCTGCCCTGAAAAGGGCAGCTTTTTTGGATTTGAAGACATCGGGGTTTCCGCGGTCTTACTTTTTCGCTGGCTCTTCTTCCTCCGCAGGGATAGTTTTGCCTTTTTCCTATGGTATAATGTTCCGAAAGAGGCTTACTTTCATGAACATGATTGACATCCTGGAGAAGAAGAAACGCAAGGAAGAACTGACGGACGACGAGATCTCCTATTGGATCAAAGGCTACTGCGAAGGCAAGATACCCGACTATCAGGTATCGGCTTTATTGATGGCCATCCGTCTCAACGGCATGAGCAAAGCCGAAACCTTCTCCTTGACCGAAAGCATGATGCATTCCGGCGAAATGCTCAACCTTTCGGCCATTCAGGGTGTCAAGGCCGATAAGCATTCGACCGGCGGTGTCGGCGATAAGACCTCGATGGCCTTATGCCCGATGGTCGCCAGCTTAGGTCTGAAGATTGCCAAGATGTCCGGCCGGGGCTTAGGCTTCACCGGCGGCACCTTGGATAAGCTCGAATCCATTCCGGGAATGAAGGTCATCCTCACGCCGGAGCAGTTCATCAAGCAGGTCAACGATATCGGCATCAGCATCATCGGTCAGTCGGATAAGATCGATCTGGCGGATAAATACCTTTATGCTTTGCGGGATGTCACCGGCACGGTCGATAGCATGCCGCTCATTGCCTCCTCCATCATGTCCAAGAAGCTGGCTTCGGGCTGCGATGATATTCTGCTGGATGTCAAATACGGCACCGGCGCCTTCATGCAGACTCAGGCCGATGCGGAAGAGTTAGCCAAGCTGATGGTCGAGATCGGCACCCACTTCGGCAAGAACGTCGAAGCCGAGATCTCCTCGATGAACCAGCCGTTAGGCTTAGCCATCGGCAATTCCCTGGAAGTCAAGGAAGCCATTGCCACGCTTCATGGCAAGGGCCCCAAGGATTTCACGGAGCTTTGCCTGTCCTCGGGTTCGACAATGCTTTTGCAGGCCGGCATCTTCAAGAGCCGGGACATTGCCCGGGCCGCCTTGCAGAAGTCCATCGATTCCGGCATGGCCTTTGAGACGTTCAAGAAGTTCATTGAGGCCCAGGGCGGCGATACCAGTTACATCGATGATCCCAGCCGCTTCCCGACCGCGCTTTATTCCTATCCGGTCCGTTCGATGACGTCCGGCTATGTGACCGGCATCAATACGATGGAGATCGGACTGGATTCCTGCCGCTTGGGAGCCGGCCGTGAGACCAAGGATGATCTCATCGATCCGGCCGCCGGCATTCTCATCAACAAGAAGCTGGGCGACAAGGTTGCCCGCGGTGATATCCTGATGACCCTCTATACCGAGAAGGCCAACATGTCCTCAATGGTCGGCGAGATTCTCAACACCTATGAGATCAACGAGGAAGCCGTGCCGGTTCCGCCGGTCGTCGAAGAACTGATCTCGGTGGATCCGAAGACCAAGGAATTCGTTATCACGAAAGAATAATCATGTCCGTCATTTTATCCGTCCAGGAGGTCTACAAGGAGTTTTCCGGTGACAAGCTTTTCCAGCCTGTCTCTTTTATCGTCCGCGATCACGATAGGGTAGCCATCCTAGGCCCCAACGGCACCGGCAAATCCACCCTGATCAAGATGATCTTAGGTCAGGAGGAGAAATCCGGCGGTCAGGTGCTGATCCCCAAAGGCATCCGCGTCGGCTATCTCAGCCAGGATGTCATCGAGAATCCGGAAAATACCCTCTATGAGGAAGCACTGACGGTCTTTAAGACGGTCCGCGAGGATGAAGCCAAGATGACCGAAGCTGCCAACCGGCTCAGCCAGGATCCGGAGAATCCGGACCTGCTGAAGGACTACTCCAACAAGGAGACGGCCTTTGAAAGCGAAGGCGGCTATGACTACTCCTATAAGATTGCCATGATTCTCAATATGTTCTCCTTCAGCAAGGAGGACTACAGCCGGAAGATCTCCACCTTCTCGGGCGGTGAGAAGACGCGAGTTGCCTTTGCTAAGCTCTTGCTCCTCAATCCGGATCTCTTGGTGATGGATGAGCCGACCAACCATCTCGACATCATCTCCATCGAATGGCTCGAGGATTATCTGTCCACCTATTCCGGAGCGGTGCTCTTCGTCTCCCACGATATCGCCTTCGTCAAGAAGCTGGCGACCTCGATTCTGGATATCGACCATCAGGTCTTCACTTTCTACCATGCCACCTATGACAACTTCGCCAAGATGAAGGAAGACAATTATCAGGCCTTACTGGAACAATACAAGGCTCAGGAGGAGGAAAAGGAGAAGCTGAAACGCTTCATCACCTTCTATATGCCAAAGCCAAGGTTTGCCTCGCGTGCCCACGACCGCGAGAAGAAGCTGGCCCGCCTGGAGGAGAACAGCATCACCGATCCGAGTGCCGTCAAGACCACTCATATCTCGATTGGCCTCAACGGTGCCATGCGGGAAGGCAAGAAGCTCCTGGACTTCAACGATGTTTCCATCGGCTACGATAAGCCGCTCGTCAGCCATATCCAGTTCACTCTCTTCGGCAAGGACCATCTGGCCGTGATGGGAGCTAACGGCTCCGGCAAGACGACCTTTGGCAAGCTGATCCTCAACGAACTGAAACCCTTGGTGGGCGAAGTCCGTCGGTATTTCCATATGACGATGGGCGTCCTCCGTCAGGACATCCGTTCCTATCAGGACGATGAGACCCTGTTCAATTACTTCCGCAACCTCTATCCGAAGATGTCCAATGAGGATATCTATGGCGGACTTGGCCAATATGCCTTCTCCTACAAGGAGGCCAACGAGAAGAAGCTGTCCGATCTCTCCGGCGGAGAGCTGATGCGGATTGAGATTCTCCATCTGTCCCTGGAAAACTATGACCTGCTGCTTTTGGATGAGCCGACCAACCATCTCGACATGATGTCCATCTCCGAGCTGGTCGATGCCCTCAACGATTATGAGGGAACATTGGTCATCATCTCCCACGACCGTGACTTTGTCGATAAGACCTGCAACAAGCTGCTCTACCTCTACCATGGCAAGAGCTACTACTATGCCGGCCCGTACAGCGAATTCCGGGATAAGGAACTGATCACGATCATCCATGACGAGAAGGAAGCCATCGCGGCTCAGGACAAGGCCGAGCACGAACAGAAGAAGAACCAGCAGGATGCCTTACGGAACTCCTACCAGGATCTCAAGAAGAAGACGAGGCAGACGCGCGAGGCTCCGGAGAAGATCATGGAGAAGATCGACAAGGCCGAAGCCAAGAAGAAGGAACTGACCGACCTCTGCTCCAGTCCAGACTACTACCCTTATCCGGATAAGATGGCGGACTTAGCCAGCAAGATGGCCACGCTGGATAGTGAGATTCAGGCACTCTACGACGAACTGGAGAAGGCGATGTAACCCTTTTCCAGGGCGTTTTAAAAAAAATTCTACTAAGGAAAGTACTTCTTGATATATAATTTACAAGTTATCCCTTGTTTTAGGGTGTCGAAAGAATCGAGATTCTTCGGGAGCTGAACTTATGAACGAAAAAATCAGAAATGTCGCCATCATCGCCCACGTCGATCACGGCAAGACCACGATGGTCGATGCCATGCTCAAGACGTCCGGTACCTTCCGTGACAACGAGAAGGTCGGTGTCTGCGTGATGGATTCCAATCCGTTGGAGCATGAACGCGGCATCACGATTCTCGCCAAGACCACCGCTATCAATTACAACGGCTACAAGATCAACATCGTCGATACTCCTGGCCATGCCGATTTCTCCGGCGAGGTCGAGCGTATCATGAACATGGTCGATGGCGTCTGCCTTTTGATTGATGCCTTCGATGGCCCGATGCCGCAGACCCGTTTCGTCCTGAAGCAGGCCATTGCCTACAAGCTTCCGACCGTGGTTGTCATCAACAAGGTCGACCGTCCGGGTGCCGATCCGGAAAGAGCCCTCAACGAAGTGCTGGAGCTTTTCATGGATCTGGGTGCGACCGATGATCAGCTGGAGTTCCCGGTCGTCTATACGTCCGCTCTTTTGATGACGTCTTCGCTTTCCAGCAAGCTGGAAGACCAGAAGCCGGGCATGAAGGATCTTTTCGATACCATCATCAAGTACATTCCGGCCCCCAAGGCCGATGAGACCAAGCCCTTGCAGTTCCAGCCGTCTCTCTTGGATTACAACAAATATGTCGGCCGTATCGGCATCGGCCGTGTCGATCGCGGTGACATCGAGCTGGGCAAGGAGTATTCCTGCGTCCGTCTGGATGGCAAGATCGAGAAGTTCAAGGTGCAGAAGCTGTATACCTTCCACGGATTGGATCGGATTGAGACCGACAAGGTCGAAGCCGGCGATATCTGCGGCATTGCCGGATTAAGCGACATCATGGTCGGCGAGACGGTCTGCCCCAATGATGCCATCGATGCTCTCCCTCCGCTTCGTATTGATGAGCCGACGATGCGGATGACCTTTGCTGCCAACAATTCGCCGTTCTCCGGCCATGAAGGCAAGCTCTTGACGGCCCAGAAGATCGGTGACCGTCTTTATGAGGAATCGCAGCGGGATGTCTCAATGCGTTTCGAGATCAATGCCACCGATGAGGCCTTCGTCGTCGTGGGCCGCGGTGAACTTCACCTTTCCGTTCTCATTGAAACTATGCGTCGGGAAGGCTTTGAAATGCAGGTGTCCAAGCCGGAAGTCATCATCAAGAACGTTAACGGCGTCGATTGTGAGCCGTTCGAGGATCTGCAGATCGATGTTCCGGATGAATATGCCGGTGCCGTGATGCAGCTGGTGGGCGGCCGCTGTGCCGAGACCGTCTCCATGTCGTCCGATAACGGCCAGACGCGTCTGGTCTATGTCATTCCTAGCCGTGGCCTAATCTCCTTCATGAATCCGTTCATGACGGTCACCAAGGGATACGGCATCATCAACCACTCCTTCAAGGAGTTCCGTCCGAAGATCAACCGTCCGATCGGTATGCGTGCTGCCGGTGTCCTGGTGGCGACCGATGAAGGCATGTCGACGGCGTATGCCATCAAGTCCGCTGAGGACCGTGGCACGATGTTCATCGGACCTGGCATCGATGTCTATGAGGGCATGATTGTCGGCGAGAACAAGTATCAGACAGACTTGGCCGTCAATGTCGTCAAGACCAAGGCTCTGAACAACGAACGTAACTCCAACAAGGATGTGACGATCGTCTTGAAGACGCCGCGGCGGATGTCGTTGGAAGACTGCCTCGACTACGTCAATACCGATGAACTGGTGGAGGTCACTCCGAAGTCCATCCGTATGCGGAAGAAGATTCTCAAGACCGAAGACCGGAAGAAGTACGAAGCTCATCATCCGGAAGACTTCAAGAAGTTCTAAACCGATGCTTCAAGGCTCTGCCTGCTGGCAGGGCCTTTTTCTGTCGCCTTGTTTTTCGGCTTCCAAGGGCGTATGGTAATGTCATTCATAGAGAGGAGGCCGCCGATGATCATTTCAATTGAGCTGAACGATGGGGAAGAGGCAATAGCAAGAGACTACGCCAAGAAACATAAAGTCACTTTGAGCAAAGCTATCAAAGATGCTTTTATCCGACGCCTGGAAGACGAAGCGGATGCCAAGGCGGCTAAGCAAGCCTATCAGGCTTATCTTAAGAGTGGAAAAGTTTCCTATTCCGCCAGCGAGGTGGATGCCCGATACTTTCATTAGATAAAGCGTTTTCGTTGCTTTGATGAGGGTAAAAAAGAAGATTTCCTAAAAATTCTCTTTACTTTTTGTCTTTTTCCTCTTATCGTAATCCTATACCGTGAAAAAGAATTTATTTGTCACAAAACAGGGGTGCAATGTACTACCTCTACGGAGGTAAAATTAAAGCACCTTCGTAATAATCTTTTAAAAAACGTCATCCTATTTTTGATTACTTTTTTCAATAAGCACCGATTTGGACGAAACCTTATTTTCACCTTAATGTGTTTTTTTTAGTGGAACTTATTGACTGTTTTCCTAAGTAAATAATGTAAAGATTCATTTTTTTGATATACAATGCCAAAACTTTTTGATATACTTATAAAACAAATGGCTCATTTGATCCCTACCTGTCATAACAGGATTCATCATCTCTGCCATTACGAAAGGAAGTATTTCTATGGTTTTAACAAACTTTATTTCTCTAGAATTGATGGCCTCGCTTTTATCTTCCTCTTCGATGATTACTGGATTTGCCAACAATCAAGAATATTCTCAACCACTGATCTTGAGCCAAGAACATCTCACTCCCCAAGATAACACTGAATTCCAAGCTTATCCTGACGGAAGACAAGTAAAGCGAGAATATGAGTATGATGTTGTGGTTACTCGAAAGAACCGTTTTAAAAATATTGTACCTCTCAAAGAGCTCTATTACCCTGTTGGAATTTTCGACCCAGTAGTTTATACTTTTTCACATACCAATCAAATAACCACTTCAATCAATATCAGCGCTTCCATAACGTATTCTTTAACGACAAAACTATCTGCTTGTGTTGGACTTTTTGATATTGTGAATATCAAAGGAGAAATTGACAGTCAGATTTCAACTTCCTTATCTGCTGCTTTTACCTATACAAAGACCAATATCAATTCATTAACGTTTACAGTTGACACTACCAATTCGACTACAGGACCATCAATGTACGGAATTTATAATTTCATTCTGTGTGCTTATAACACATATGAAATTCAGTATGATATTAAAGCTCATCAGTATGTTACAACCAATATGAATGGCATCCCTGGGGGAAGGAATCTTAATCCATATTATCATAATGATAAGACTTTTTCGTACACGATCCCTACTGTCGGATCCGCTACGGATGTTCAATTGGGAATCCAGCTTGTTCATACCGCCACTTGGGGTGATTATTATCAAATGCTCCAGGGCTATCATTTGCTGGAGGATTAATGATGAGCACAAAATATCTTTGGCTGTTTCTTTCTTTATTTTTTCTTTCCGGCTGTTCCCAATCTGGCAACGTCTCGACGGAGACTGCCCCCAGCGACAAAGCCATCAGCTTTTATCGCCCCAATGAGACTTCTTCTTATTATGAAGACACGTATTGCTTCAACCCTTCTGAAGAGATCAGCTACCATTTTGCTTTTCCGCTGGTTACCAACGGGAAAGTCTCTTCCGTGAAGTCCTTCCACTTGAACGACGGGACCGGGAAACCAATCGTAGGATATTCTGGCCTGTCCCTCATTCATGGAAATAAATTTCAGAATTATTACTACTCCTATCTAGAAATGAATCTGCTGCCTTCTTATTTTTCTTCCACGAACCTTAACGTTTCGAATGTAAGTCTTGTCTTGACAGCAAACGTTTCCGGCGATTACTATCAATACGAGGTATCGCTACCGGTATCCCTCACCTTCAAGAAAAGTGATTCCTATCACTTCGAACCCGTCAGAAGTTCTTGCCTTGTTTCATTTGGATGCCCGAATCCGGAAACTTATACCTACTCGTTCCGTTGGAGTCCCTTGACAACGGCAGATCTTTTCTTTGTCGGTCAGCCATTAGCGGTCGACAAGACAGTCACAGCCCTTGCTGCCACATACCAACTCAATAACACGAATCAAACGGTTCCTTCCCAGGGGGTCTTCCTTTCGGAAGAAAATCAGGTCTTCTCCCTAACGGTGACGAGAACGAATGCTTCTTCCCTTCACGGGGCAGGCTTCTACCTTACTGGAATCGGAAGCGATGGCATGAGAACCTTAATTCCGGCCTATGTTCCTCGGACCGGAGACGATATCCTGATTTCGCCGTTCCTTTCCGATGTTGTCCGGATGGGGTATTTTTCCATTAAGGAATCGGGGACGAATCTTTTCTGGGAACCGGTCTCCCTTTAGGATATTTTCCACCAGGTTCTTTCTGTCCTTGAAACATTTTCTTTGGTATTTTTAAAAGCTTTTCAGAAAGACAAGGGTATTTTTCGGGAGCGGTTTCATTTCTTTGGAAAAGCAAAAAACAGGAAAGTTTCAAAAATTCTCTTTACTTTTTGTCTTTTTCCTCTTATCGTAATCCCGTGCCGTAAAAAGCATATATTTGTCACAAAGTAGAGGTGCGATGTACCAAAAGTACGGAAGAGAAGCGGAATCACCCGCGTTTCACTCTTTCCGAAAGGGGTAAGTCGCCGAAGGGCTGGCTCGGTACTTCGAGTCAGTTGCCTGGGCATTCCCATAAGATGGGCCTGACTGTCATCCGGTCTCAGAACACCGGATGGAGCGCTATTGTTGTGTTGGTAGGTTAAAACTATTTTTTTTAGTTTTTACTGATCAATAGAACGGTAGCGTATCCTTACTTTCTAAGGACGCTACCGCTTTTTTTCTTACCTCGTGTTGGCAAATATCCATTCCCACAAAGGAGGCATTTTGCCATGAAGAGGAATTTGATCTTTGGGCTGGTCTGTCTGTCCGTGCTGCCGCTCGTCGGCTGCAAGAAGGCAAGTTCGACGTCGACGTCAGCGTCTACGACGATCCGTATCGGACTGGAGTGCAATTATCAGCCGTTTAACTGGACGGTCGACAAGGCTTCGGAGACGACGCTTCCGATTGATAATGCTGCCGGCACCTATGCCGATGGCTACGACATCAATTTCGCCAAGAAGCTTCAGGCTGCCGGCTATGACGTCAAGATTGAGAAGCTGGAATGGGATTCTTTGATCCCGAACCTTGTTGGCAATAGCATTGATGCCATCATCGCCGGAATGACTGATACTGAAGAACGGGAGAAGACCATCGGCTTCTCCAACGAATACTATCGTTCGGAGCTGGTCTTTGTCACCAAGAAGAGCGTCGCCGATCAATATACCAACCATGTGCTGACGTCCAGCGAGTTAGGGACCTTGATCAAGAATCAGCCGCTGGAGAGTCAGATCTCCACGGTCACCAACGATGTTTTGGATACCTTGGCTACCAACTACGGTGCCATCCATAACACCCCGGTCGATACCTTCGCCAAGGCCGCCAGCGACGTCGCCAGCGGTGCTGCCTTTGCCATGAGCGCCGAATATCCGGTGGCTCAGGCCATTGTCGGCAGCAATGTGGAGCTAGGCATCATCCGGATTGATCAGGGTGTCTTAGGTGTCGACTTGGCAAGTCTGGGTGTTTCCATCGGTGTCCGCAAAGAGGACACGGACCTCAAGACGAAGCTCAATGCCGTCTTGGCCACCTATACGCAAGATGCGCGGAATGCCGATATGACAGCGGCGGTCACAAGGAGCAACGCCTAATGCCGGTGCTGGCCTCCAGTGGAGACGATATCCAATATATCCTGCAGAATCAGGGTTGGGTCAAATGGCTCTGGCAAGGCATTGCCGGCACCATCGTTCTCTCCGTCATCGGTACGATCGGCGGTCTCTTTTTAGGCATCTTCCTGGCCTTTGGCAAGAACATCACCATCCGCAAGAACCAGCCGTGGTATCAGAAGCTGTGGCGTTATCCTATCGTCTGGCTTTGCACGATCTATTCCATCGTGATCCGCGGCACGCCGATGATGGTGCAGGCCCTGATCTTCCAATATGGCTGTCTCTCGCTTTTCGGGCTGAACTGGAATCTGGTTCTGCATGACGTGCCGATCTTCAACGGCTGGTTCATCGCCGGCCTGATCATCATCACCTTCAATACCGCTGCCTATATGGGGGAGATCGTCCAGGCCGGGCTTAACGGCATCGGCAAGGATCAGATCGAAGGGGCAAGATCCTTGGGTATGAGCGACTATCAGACCCTGATGAAGGTCACCCTTCCCCAGGCCTTACGGAACTCCATCCCGACGGTCGGCAACGAATGGATCGTCAATATCAAGGATTCCTCCGTCCTCAATGTCATCTCCGTCACGGAGCTTTTCTTCGAAGGCAAGACCATTGCCGGAGCCTCCTATAAGTACATGGCCATCTATCTCATCATTGCCTTCATCTACCTGGTTCTCACCTTACTGACCACCGGACTGCTGAAGATCATCTCCATGAAGATGGACGGCAAGAAGTTCACCTGGAAGTTCTTCCACTACAAGGAGTTTGCCTTCAAAGGAGATATGTTATGAGAAACAAGAACACCTTAGCGGCTTTCATGAATCCCTCCTATGAAGGTCCGATTCTGTCCGTGTCCCATCTAGCCAAGGCCTTTGATACCACGGATGTCTTACGGGATATCTCGTTTACCGTCAACAAAGGGGAATGTCTGGCCATCATCGGACCTTCCGGCTCCGGAAAGTCGACCTTGTTACGCTGTCTCAATCTCTTAGAGACTCCGTCCAGCGGCACTATCCTTTTCAAAGGACAGTCGATCCTTGCCAAGGAAGTCAATCCCAATCAGGTACGGCAGCGGATCAGCATGGTCTTCCAGTCCTTTGACCTCTTCAACAACATGTCGGTCTTGGAAAACTGCATCATCGGCCAGACCGAAGTCCTGCATCGGAACCGGGCGCAGGCTTTGGAAATTGCCACGGCCAATCTGAAGAAGGTCGGCATGGCCGACCGGCTGAAGTTCAAAATCAGTGAGATCTCCGGCGGCCAGAAGCAGCGGGTTGCCATTGCCAGAGCCTTGTCGATGTCGCCGGATATCATTCTCTTTGATGAACCGACCTCGGCTTTGGATCCGGAGATGGTTCAGGAAGTCTTAGAGGTGATGCGCTCCATTGCCAAGGAAGGAATGACGATGGTGGTGGTCACCCATGAGATGAGCTTTGCCCACGATGTCGCTAACCATGTCATCTTCATGGATCAGGGCGTGATTGTCGAGGAAGGCTCACCGAAAGAGGTCTTCGAGCAGTCCCAGAATGAACGGCTGAAGAAGTTCCTGACCAAGAACTAGTCTCAGGGAGAGGATTCCTCTCCCTTTTTTCTCGCCTCGTAAAATAGTAGAATAGTTACGTATGAATAAAGATTTCGTCGGCATTGACTTCGGAAGTCAGAATACCTTGATCTATTCCTCCTCGGCTCAGGAGGTTGTTTACAATGAGCCGACCTGCCTGGCCATTGATGCCTTCAACCACAAAGTGCTGGAGACCGGTTTTTTAGCCAGCAAGATCCAAGGCAAGACGCCGTATAACTATCAGGTGGTCTATCCGGTGATTGACGGGCTGGTCGATGATATCGACCTGGCCGTGGAATATCTGTCCTTGGTCTTGGCCAAATTCCGTCTGGACCGTTCCTTCAAGGGCATCGGCCTGGTCTTCTCGGCTCCCTCTAAGTGTTCCAAGGTCAACCGCTCGGCTCTTGTGGAGATCGGCAAACGTCTCCAGGCCAAGGAAATCTATCTGGAAAGCCAGGTCAAGCTGGCGGCCATCGGTGCTGGCGAGAACGTCTATGCTCCGACGGCGACCTTAGTCTGCAACCTCGGACAGGGCATCACCGATATCGGGTGTCTGAGCATGGGTGAGCTGGTCTCGTCGGAAACGACCTCCATTGCCGGCAAAGCCATGGATGAAGCCATCCGCCGTTATCTGATTCAGGAAAAGCATCTCGCAGTCGGCAAGAAGACCAGCGAATACGTCAAGATGAGAATCGGTACCCTCTCCCCCTTAAGCGATTCCCAGCTGGTCGAAGTCAAAGGCCGGGATACCATCACCTCGCTGCCCTCCTCGACGGTCATCTCCTCGAGTGAGATCCGGCAGTGTCTGCTTCCCTTGGCTTCCTTCATTGCCCTGAAGATCACCGATGTCATCAGCAGCCTCCCTCCGGATCTGGCCTCGGATTTAGTCCACAACGGCCTGATTCTGACCGGTGGCAGTGCCTTGTTAGGCGGGCTACGGGACTATCTGCAGAATACGCTGTCGATTCCGGTCCGGATTGCCGATGAACCGAGCAATGCCGTCATCAAGGGCATGGCCGGCTTCATCGGCAAACTGTCCACACGTTAAAGAAAGAAGGGTAAAACCTTATGATTACAGTCTTAGATCTGAAGAAGGACAAGATGATGGCTCTCAAGGCTCACGATGTCAACAAACAGAACATTCTGGGTGTCGTGATCGCTGCCTATCAGAAAGCCGAGATCGATAAGAAGGGTGCCGGCCAGGAAATGACCGACGCCGATATGGTGGCGGTCTTAAACCATACCCTCAAGGAACTGGAAGATGAGAAGGCCATGTATGTCACCGGCAACCGTCCGGAGGAAGTCAAAGCCACCGAAGCTCAGATTGCCATCGTCAAGGGCTATCTGCCGCAGATGATGACGGAAGAAGAAATCCGGGCTGCCATTGCTAAGCTTCCGGATCACTCCATCAAGTCCATTATGGTCGCCTTCAAGACGGACTATGCCGGCAAGGCCGATATGGGTTTGGTCAGCAAGATTGCCAAGACCTATCAGGCTTAAGCCGTTTTCCTGCCTTGCCTCAATTGACTTTTGGGGCTGTTTCACGTAAACTATATCTCGCTTTGTTTGGGGGAGTAGTTAAGTGGTATAACAGTGGTCTCCAAAACCATTATTGAGAGTTCGATTCTTTCCTCCCCCGCCATTGAATAGAAAAGCCCTTAGTTAAGGGCTTTTTTCTTATTCTGGTGGGGAAGGAAAGGGCTTGTTTTTAACTGGAAATTGTCGGCAAGGCGTCCATCAAAAGTGCCCATTGCTGAAACGCTGTTTAAGGAGACAAAATGGGAATTGAGTATTTAAAACATCTCCTTAAGTGCTATTTTCGCAGATGACTTTTGTTTTTCTTCTTCTCTTTTACCCAATATCAGGTGAAGGAGGTCAGAATAGAGAAAACAGAAAATGACCTATCCCTTACGTCGGGCCCGTCAGGCCTTATCCGAAGCGCAGTGCGAAGCTCTCCTCAGGGAGGGACTTTTCGGGGTCCTATCCTTAGCTGACGGAGAAGACTATCCTTATGGTGTGCCGCTAAGTTATGTCTATCAGGACAAGACTCTCTATTTCCATTGTGCTTTGTCCGGCCATAAGCTAAGCTGCATCGCTAAGAACTCGAAAGCCTGCTTCACGGTCGTCCTGAAAGACGAAATCCATCCGGAACATTTCACGACCTATTTCGAGAGCGTGATGGCTTTTGGTAAGGTAAGTGTCGTCACGGATGAGACTAAGCGGAAAGAGATGCTGACCGCCATCGGCCCGAAATACGGGCCGCAAGACGGACAGGGCTTAGACCAGGAAGTGTCTTCTTCCCTGGAACGTGTGACGCTGTTAAGTTTTACAATTGACGTTTTAACAGGCAAACAAGCCATAGAACTCGTCAAAAACCAATGATTCGGCGTTTTAATCCTTGAAAAGAATCGGCAGTGGGCTAGAATAATTGAGTATGGAGAAAATGAAAAACCTGAAAGCTTTCATCACCCGTCTGATCTTCTTCCTTTTAACCTTGTTTTCCATTGCCTCGGAGATCTTTGCCTTGATTCCGTATTGGAATCTCCAAGGCTCTTTCCAGCTGGGAAGCTATGACATTGGTCCCACCAATGGCATCCGCAACCTGCAGCTGCTGTTTACGGTCTTCACGGTTTTGGTCATGGCTATCTCCCAGTATCTCTGTCTCAATGAGTTCAGCCTGCAGCGGATTCTGAAGAGTCCGTTAAGTCTTAAAGAGAACCAAGCCTTCATGGTTTATCAGATCGGTTTGGTCGTATCGATTCTGGGAACCTTCTCCGTCAATCTGGCGACCGGACTCAATGACATCACTTTCATCATCTGCCTCTCCTTGTCCTTGATGGCCGTGGTCAGCTTTGCCGTCTTCTCCTTCATCAGCGACTTCGTGGATCATTATATTGACCGGCGAATGGGCTTTGTCTATTCGTCCTTAGCCATCTCAGGGGTCTTAGTCTATTCCGTGGTCCGGATGACTTTGACTTCCTATCTTTATTTTGAAGGGGGCTTCTTATCCTTAGGAGTCTACGTTGCCGATATCATTGTGTTAGGTCTGAATTTCTTCTGCTACATGGCCGAGGGAATCCTTTTAGCTCGGAACATTCCTTCTCTCGAGTAGCATTCTTAATTTATTCAGAAGATTACTTCATTCCAAAGGAATGAATTTTTAAGACGAAATCATAAGTTGGACGGATAAAAATCAATTCAAGGCAGCCTGATGCTGCCTTTATAGGGGGATAAAACCATGTCGGATTATATCTTAAGCTGCTGCTCCACAGCCGATTTGACGAAGGAGCATTTCGAGAAACGGGACATTCATTACATTTGCTTCCATTATTCGTTAGGCGGGAAGGAGTATCCGGATGATTTAGGGCAGTCGATTCCTTTCCCGGAATTCTATGACCGGATGGCCAAGGGCGAGATGACCAAGACCAGCCAGGTGTCGGTCGGAGAGTTTGTCACCTATTTTGAAAGCTTCCTCAAGCAGGGCAAAGACATTCTGCATGTCACCCTGTCGACGGGATTAAGCGGTGTCTACAACTCGGCTGCTTCCGCGGCTCAGATTCTGCTGCCGCAGTATCCCGGACGGAAGATCTATATTGTGGACTCCTTAGGCGCCAGTTCCGGCTACGGACTCTTAATGGATATGCTGGCTGATCAGCGGGATGCTGGCAAGAACATTGATGAGGTCAGAGAGTTTGCTGAGAACACCAAGCTGCACGTGCATCACTGGTTCTTCTCCACCGACCTGAAATATTACGTCCGGGGCGGCCGGATCTCCAAGACGGCCGGCTTCTTCGGAACCCTGCTTCATATCTGCCCACTGCTCAACATGGATGAGGATGGGCATCTCATTCCCCGTGAGAAATACATCACGGTGAAGAAAGTGGAAACCGCGATTGTTGAGAAAATGGTACAAAACGTTGACGATGGGTTAAAATATAAAGGTAAGTGCTACATCTCCCAGTCCAATTGCCTGCCTTTTGCTAATGCCGTCAAGGATCAGATCGAAGCCAAGTTCCCTCAGCTGAAGGGCAAGGTGGAGATCTATTCCGTCGGCACGACCATCGGCAGTCACACCGGTCCTGGCACCGTTGCCCTCTTCTTCACAGGCAAGGTGCGGATGAACTAGGATGGCTCTTGGGAGAGCACGGCTATCGGAGGCCCTTCTATGGCGAATTATGTCTTAAGCTGTGAGTCGACTGCTGATTTAACCGTTGGCTTCTTCAAAGAGGAAGACATTGACTTCATCTGCTACCACTACACCTTGGACGGAGTTGATCACATTGATGATTTCGGTCAGTCGCTGCCGCTAGCTACCTTCTACAAGGAGATGGCTGAAGACAAGATGACCCATACCTCTCAGATCTCACTCGGAGAATATCTCCCTTATTTTGAGTCGTTTGTCAAACAGGGCAAGGATGTCCTTCATCTGACCCTCTCGAGCGGTCTGTCCAGCACCTATAACTCGGCCTGCACTGCTGCTCAGATGCTGATGGAGAAGTATCCGGGACGGAAGATTCTCATCGTCGATTCCCTTTGTGCTTCCTCGGGCTTTGGTCTCTTGATGTCGAGACTTAGTGAGCTACGGAAGGGCGGCATGTCCTTAGGGGACTTACGCACTTATGCCGAAGAGCATAAGCTCAATGTCCAGCATTGGTTCTTCTCTACGGACTTAAAGTATTATGTCCGGGGCGGAAGAGTCTCCAAGACGGCCGGATTCATCGGAAATCTTCTCCACATCTGCCCGCTTCTCAATGTCGATGAGGATGGTCATCTGATCCCGAGGGAAAAGGTCAGAACCGTCAAGAAGGTTGAGGATGCCGAAGTCGAGAAGATGGTTCAGAACTGCGATAACGGCCTGGATTATGATGAAGAGTGCTTCATCTCCAACTCGGGCTGTCTTGACTACGCCAAAGAGACCAGGGACAAGGTCGAAGCCAAGTTTCCCAAGCTCAAAGGCAAGGTGAAGATCTTCGATATCGGTGCCATCATCGGCGCCCATGCCGGTCCGGGAACCGTTGCTCTCTTCTTCTTCGGAAAGAAACGGACGAACTAAGCAAACAAAGAGGGAGGCCCACGCCTCCCCTTTTCGTTTTGCTTTACATTATCGGCCTCTTTGCTATAATCGTTGTGTCGAAAGAAAAATCTTCAGGGCAGGGTGAGATTCCCTATCGGAGGTAGAGTCCTCAAGCTTTGGCAGACAGGGTGGAATTCCCTGACCGACGGTATAGTCCGGATGAAAGAAGATAAAAAGCTCTGAAGGTGGGTGGTGTTTTCCATTCACGTTCAGAGTTTTTTCTTACCCGAAGGAGAAAGGCCGTTCTATGTCACGTTCCTCATCCAGGCCGAGCCGCGTCAATTCCCGCTTCACCGTCCATGAGCAGATCATGCGGCTGGTGATGGTGGCGATGCTTTCTGCTCTTGGCTATCTGCTGATGCTTTTCGGTAAGATCCAGCCGTATCCGTTTGTGCCGTATCTTGAAATCGAATTAAGTGATGCCGTCGTCTTAGTCGCCTACTCGCTGTATGGCTTTTTTGCCTCGTTTGCGGTGGCCTTCATCAAGACGGCCCTCTGTCTGCTGACCTGGGGACCGGTCGGATCGCCGATTCCGATCGGCAATCTGACGGCTCTTTTCACCTCATTGATCTATTCCCTGATGCTGCTGATTCTCGACAAAGGCCTCCATATCTTCTCCCATAACCGCTGGCTAAGGTATCTCGGGTATGTTCTCATCATGTTAGCCGTCAGCGGCCTGATGACCTTCCTGAACTGGCTTTTCATCACCCCGATCTATCTGGATGGCTATGGTGCCGAGTGGGTGACGATCTTCGATATCCAGGACCGGATCCAGGAAGGCGGCGATCTGGCCGATACGTTCAATGCTTACTTCGGAAAATATCAGGCAGGCTATGCCTTAGCCATCTTCTTGGTTTACTTCCCGTTCAATCTTCTCAAAGGTTTCTTAGTCTGTCTTATGTATGAGCTTTTGTTCAACCGGGTGATCTTCCGGATGCTGAAGACTGGCCGTTTCAAGTCCAAGATCTTCATGAAGAACGATGACTTCAAAAACCTCCCTCCGGAACCTCAGAAGCCGGCATCGGATACAGCAGAAAAGACCGATACTGACGTTAAAAAATAGAACTAAAAAAGGCCAGCCGAAGCTGACCTTATTGTTTACTGGTAGCGGGGGCAGGATTTGGACCTACGACCTCCAGGTTATGAGCCTGACGAGCTACCACTGCTCTACCCCGCGATTTATTAAGCTCTATTAATATAGTTATCTTTTCCCAAATAAGCAAGTAATATTTTTCGAAGAGCGGTTTCTTTCGTTGAAAAGAAACAAAAAATTGATAGAATAGATAAGGTTTATTAACAGCATGAAAGCATTGATTCTTGTTAACGGCTATTGCGACAATCCCAACAACACCTACAAAGCCAAACGTCTTACCGAAGAATTCGAAAAGCGTGGCGTGACCTTGGAAGTCCGCTCGGCTTTGGAGATGGTTCCTGTCTCCGACGGCAATACCACGACGATCCCGCATCTTGAAGATTACCGCTTTGCCATCGATCTCGATAAGGACAGCTATCTGGCCGATGCCATTGCCGCCCAGATTCCGCTCTTCAACAGCGCGGAGTCTCTCCATCTCAGCGATGACAAGATGGCTTCCATCCTGGCCTTAAGAAATGCCGGCATCAAGGCTCCCCTAACGATTCCAGCCCCGCTTTGCTATATCCAAGGAGCAGATGAGACCCGGATCAAGGGATTCCTGGATGAGGTGGAAAAGCTTTTAGGCTATCCGCTGGTCTACAAGGAATGCCATGGCTCGATGGGACAGCAGGTGAAGCTTATCCATGATAGGACGGAGCTGGATGAGGTCTATCACAGCCATATCGGGGTTCCCCATCTTTATGAGAAGTTCCTCTCTAAGCACCAAGGACACGATTTTCGGGTGATGGTGGTCGGCAAGCAGGTCGTGGCCGTGATGGAACGGGTCAACGAGAATGACTTCCGCAGCAATATTGCTTTAGGCGGCAAAGGCCTCAATGCCACGGATTCGGTTCCAACGGCCTTCAAGGATGTTGCCTTAAAAGCCTGCGAGGTCCTGAAACTGGATTATGCCGGCATCGATGTCGCCATCTCCGATGGCGGAATGCCGATGTTCTTAGAAGCTAACGGCAACGCCTTCTTCACCGAGATTGAAAAGGTGACGGGCGTCAATGTGGCCGGGAAGCTCGCGGATCACATCATCGAGAAGCTGTATATCTGACCCTTAAAAAAGAACGACCTTGGAATCGTTGATTCCGAAGCCGTTCTTTTTATTTTCTTTTAGAAACAATTCTTCTGATTTTTAAGAGAGCGTATCTGACTTAGGCTAGAGGGCGTTGAGCCAGGTAGCGATCTCTTCGTAGTCGTCAATCCAGATAGTGATGAGGTCAAAAGCAAAGAAGTAGGTGGTGATGTCCCGGTAGACCTCTTCCGAGTAGTCCAGCCGTCGCTTGACGAAGATGAAGTTGAACTTCAGCGGATTATCGGCGACATCCAGAAGACGCTTCATATCCGGATCCGTCAGGGAGATGCCGATGAAGATGCAGACATTGAACTTGAAGTCGTGAAGCTGCTTGGAGATGTTCCACGAATACGGGTTGTTATAGAGATAGTAGTAGTCGGCTTCATTGAAGATGACGGAGTCGGTGAATTTCGGCTGGTCGTATTTGCCGTACGGGATTAATCCGTGGACATGGTAGATCTCACAGATGCTGTCCTTGGTGACAAAGGAGTTGTCATCATAGACGGTCGTATAGAGGAGATTCCTCTTCTTCAAGAGGTATTCGAGGTTGGTGTCGTAATTGTAGGTGATGACCGAGGTTCCCGGATGCTTCTCGATGAAGTTCACACACTGGTAGAGAGTGGAATCCGAATTGTTGAAGGATTTGGCTTCCTTGAACTCATAGAGCTCATGGCAGAGGGATTTATAGATATCAAAGCCGGAGGTCTTCAAGACCATGGAGTTGGTGAAGAGCTCCTTGCCGACATAATTCTTGATGCCGGCCTGTAAGGTATCATTGCCTTGATAGAACTCGGCATTGAGGGCGGAGAGGAGCTCACTCCAGTTCTTGGCGCCATAGTCTTCGTTGATGCCGGCTCCCATGACGAGATCGACATGGAGACGGTTGGTATACAGCTTCAAGAGCCACAGCAGGAAGGACGGAGCGGAATCGTTCTTGCCCTGAACGTCCTTGTCGTTGTTAAGATGGGAGAGCAGTTCATCGGTGCGGACCGGACGCTGCGTCTTGGTGGCATAGGAGAAGGCTGCGCCTTCGATGAAGCCAGTGGCATAGAAATCAATGCCATCGAAATAGACGTTGAGGCAAGCCAGCGGAGAAGCGAAGACCTGTCCTTCCACCGAAGGAACCTTCATGATGTTGACGTTGCCCATGACGTCCAGGGACGTCAGATCCGCGTCTTTCAGGGAGTTGAAGATATGGACGACATATTTATGGATGTGCTCCTTCTTGGAGATGACGATGGCCTTGAAATTGCAGGTGGGATCAAAATGAAAACCGAAGGACCGCAGCGTAATATCCTGATAATCGATATTGTTCATATAATAGAGGAAGAGAAGAACGAGGAGACACTTTTTCTGGAAAGTATAATCTTCGCGGCCTTTTTTATCCATAGTACCACGCTTTCCTTAGACGGCCTTTGACTATTCTAATCATGCCCGAGGGGGTAAGTCAAAGAAATCAGTTTCTTTTCAGCGAAACCTCCGGCTGGCAAGGTATAATATCTCCGATATGACTGACATCAATTTCTATGCCGATAGCGAGCCGGTCACCCGGGGAAGGAAGCTGGGAGCCTTGGTCTTGGATTACCTGACCCTCTTGATTCTGACCCTGCTCTTTTTCGTGGCCAGCGATGCCATCGGTCAGCAGACCGGCTCTGTCAAGAGCCTGACGGACCAGGCCAGTCAAAGCCGGGACAACCTTTATTCCTTGGTCGAGAGTTCGAAGCTGGATGAAATCGATGATTCGACCGGTGGATTGGTGGGCTCAACGGCCTTGGTCCAACGGAACATCTATAAGGCCACCTTAGCAAGTCTTAAAAGAAATGGTAAGACGGATATCAGCCAGACAACCTATTCTGGATATGAAGCCATCACACCGGAAACGGATAACACTTATTACTTCTATACCTCGTTCAAGAAGACGAACCAAGAGAACTTCTCATCTACGGATGAAGACCGGGCGGTTGCCGATATTGCCTCCTACCGAAGCCTCTTAGTCGCTAAGGTAACCGTCGACTATTTTGAGACGGGAGACTACCCCTATCTCACCCTGGCCAATGCCGAAGCCTTGGACAACTATTTCCGGGATGATACCTATGCTATCGGTAAGACAATCTACGATAACCTGACATCCGGCTATGGTCAGCTGCTCACCTTGGGCAGTCAGGAGTTCATCACCTATTATGCCCCTTATGTCAAAGAGAACCAGACCTTCACTGCGAAGACAACCGTTCTTTACAAGATCAAGCATGGCGAGGTGCTGGTTTCCTATATTTTGGGAATTCTGTTAGTCTTTTTTGTGGCCCCACTGATTCTGAAAAACGGCATGACCACCACCGACAAGATCCTGAAGATCGGCGTGACCACCGCAGAAGGGAAGACGCCTTCCTGGCTCTCCCTATTAGGCCATAGCCTCCTTTTAGGAATAGCCTATGTGTCCGTTCTTCCGCTGGTCTTCTTCTGCTATTATGGCGTCAATGCCCTGAGCCTGCTGGATATCAGCCTTCTTCCGAATGTCAGCTTAATGATCTTAGGGCTGGCTTCCCTGCTCTTGATGGTCTTCTCTTTCGTCCTGACCTTCATCAACCCCAACCGGAAACAGACCATCAGCGAGTTCCTGTCCGGTGAGATCATGAAGGACGGGCGAGTCTTTGTGGTGAGCCGTACGATGAATGAGGATCCTAAAAACCATCATGGAAACCCCTGATACCGAGACCAAGTCGCAGGTCATCACCCTGGACTACACGAGAGCCTCCTTAGGTAAAATATTGAGCGCTCAGCTTTTTGATTTCTTCGTGATGGCGGTAACCGGTCTATTGCTCCTTTTCGGAACCCTGTCTCTGATTCAGACCAATAGCGGATACCAGGCCATTCTGGCTTCCCGGAATGAGACCTTAGTCGCCTCCCATCTTTATGAGACCAAGGATGACGCAGTCACCAAGGTTCTTGATACCCTTACCGATGACACGACTCTCACCTATAACCAGAAGAGCCAGGCCCTGGACGAGGATATGACCTACTTCTTCACGGAGTTCCTGAAGGAGCCTTTGGAAGGGAAAGGCTTAAGCACCTATCAAGGCTTCAAAGCCGAGGCGACCCTGGATGACAAGACCACGAAGCTCTTCACTGCCGACTTCTCCAGGGCTCTGACCAATGCCGATTATGATGCCACCTACTATGCTTTCTATTCCAACACCTATACCGACAAGGCCATCGGCTATCTGCAGCTGGATAAGACTTACTTAACAACCCGCAACCGCATCAACCGCATCAACTTCTTAGGCATTGTCCTGACCTTTGTTCTTTCGTATTTTATTTACTATCTGCTGATGCCGCTGATCTTTAGCCGGGGCAAGCAGACCTTAGGGATGAGACTGACCAAGATCGGCCGGGTTGCCGCGGACGGATTCAGCTGCAGCACCGGACGTTTCCTATGTCGGTTTCTCTTTAGCTTCATTCTCGTCTTTTTAGGCTCCATCTTCGCCTTTTTGATTCCTTTGGCGGTTTCTTTGACGATGCTGGTGGTCAAGGAAACCCATCAGGATTTATCGGACTATGTCTGCGGCGTTTATGTCGTCAGCGTCGAGGAAACATCCCTCTACAAAGATATTTACGAGTATCGGAACATCCAACGTCAGAAAGCGAAGATTACCTTGACGAATAACGATATTGATTTTAAAAAGTGAGGTGACGGATCCTTGTCTTTACTCCAACTTGATTTTGCGTTACCATCCCCTTACAATTTCAGGTTTTTTCTAAGCGGAATGGGGGTATAATAATTCTTAACGAAATGAACGGGAGATAGGCCATGGAAATCAGACTCGTAGGACTGACTAAAAAATTTCCCGGTGATCCGAGCCGGAATATTCCGGATACGGTCGCTGTCGATAACTTAACTGTCACCGTCAAAGATGGAGAGCTTTTAGGTCTTTTAGGTCCTTCCGGATGTGGCAAATCAACGACGCTTTATATGATTTCCGGTTTGACTGAACCGACCAGCGGCGAAATCTGGTTTGATGATGAGGATGTCACGCATCTGGCTCCGGAGAAACGGGGCATTGGCCTGGTTTTCCAGAACTACGCTCTGTATCCGCATATGACGGTTTATAAAAACATTGCCTTCCCTTTAGCCAACCTCAAAGTCAGTGAGAACGAGAAATCCTTTGCCTGTCTCGAGGATGAAACCTATCTGAGACTGCTGAAGGATCCGCAGCTGATCAAGGATACAATTCTTGGCAGCGTCGTTGAAGTGAAACCGCATGACCTGCCGCCCTTCTTCAAGAAGGTGGCTGCCAAGCTTTCCAAGTCGAAGAAGGAAGAACAGACTCCTGCAAAGCCGGTCTACCGTCTTCATAAAGGATTTGCCATCGAAGCGCTCTGCGAGAAGTTCCAAATCAGCCAATATGTCGCTAATGCTCTTTTCAAGATGAACTTCCAAACCAGTTCGAACCTGGCAGAGACGGCCCAACAGTATCTTGGCTTTTATACCGCAAAGCTTGTTAAAGACAAACAGGCGCTGACGGCCAAAGGCCTGACCTGGAATGAAAAATACGAAATCCTGGAAAACGACAAGACGAAGAAGATTACCCGCAAACTCACCAAGGATGAGATTGATGCCTTCGTGAGAGAGTCGGCAAGACTCGTCCAGATCAGTCAGTATCTGGACCGCAAGCCGAGCGAACTTTCCGGCGGTCAGCAGCAGCGTGTTGCCATCGCCCGTGCGTTGGTGAAGAAGCCTCGTGTCCTGTTGCTGGATGAGCCGCTCTCGAATCTGGATGCCCGTTTACGAATCCAGACCCGTGAAGAGATCCGGCGGATTCAGCAGGAGACTCATATCACTACCATCTTCGTCACCCACGACCAGGAAGAAGCCATGTCCATCTGCGATGATATCGTCGTCATGAAGCTGGGCACTAAGATGCAAATGGCTCATCCGCAGGATGTCTACCGTGATCCGGAGAATCTCTTTGTTGCCAAGTTCTTGGGAAATCCTCCTATCAATGTCTTTGAGGGAACCATCAAGGATAACGGCGTATATATTGGTGCCGAGAAGATTTACACCTCCCAGAAGACGCTGGCTGACGGACCGGTCTATATCGGCATCCGTCCGGAAGGCTTCTTAATGGCGGACGAGGCTCCGGAAGATCAGAAGACCTTGACCTTGACCTGTACGCAGATTGTGACGCAGGGCCGGGATCTGTCTCTCATCTGTTCCTCGCCGTATTTCATCGGTCAGGCCATCAAGATCATCATTGATTCCGATATCAAAGCCACCAAGGGCGACATCCGCTTTGCCGTCCGTCCGACCAAGATCTATGTCTTTGACCATACGACGGAAAAGAGAATTGCCATTTAGTTATGGAAGAAAAGAATAACTGGAAAGCCTGGCTCTATCTCGCCCCCGTCTTGATTCTCATGGCGGTTTTCACGTTCTTCCCTTTGATTAACACGATTGTGGTTTCCTTCCTCAAGGATTACAACTCCGCCACGGGTGCCAACAAAGGTTTCACGTTCGATAACTATGGTGTCGTTTTGGGCTTCGTTGCCCGGAATGCTTCTACCGGAACGCTCGATAAAACCTTCTTAGCATTCAATAAGCCATCCGCCTTGACCAACACCCTGATCATCACCTTCGTCACCGTCCCGATTTCGGTCATCCTGTCGCTGTTCATCTCTATTCTTCTTAACAACATCAAGTTCCTGCAGAAGTTCTTCCAGACCATCTTCTTCATGCCGTATGTCACGAACGTCATTGCCGTCGGTATGGTCTTTGCTGTCATCTTCGGCGATGGCGGCGTCTTCAACGCCATCTTCCACCTCGATACGGCTTGGGTCAGTTCCCACGCCGATTGGGGCCACTCCATGATCATCCTTTGCCTTTATATCATCTGGTCAGCTATGCCCTACAAGATCCTGATCTTCTCCTCTGGCTTGCAGAACATTGATAAACAGTATTATCAGGCTGCCAAGATTGATGGCACGTCCAAGTTCCGGACGGCTATGAAGATCACCGTTCCGCTGCTTTCCCCTCAGATTCTTTACATCACCATCACTTCGTTCATCGGTGCCTTCAAGGAATATAACGCCATCATCGGTCTCTTCAATCGTAAATATACGAACAATCCGAACGTTCCGGATCTGTATACCGTCGTTTACTACATTTATGACAAACTCAGCGATGGTGTCAAACAGGTTCAGTATGCCTCGGCCGCGGCCGTCATTCTCTTTATCTTCATCCTTGCATTGACCTTGGTCCAGATGCAGATTTCCAAAAAGCGAGTGTATTATTAAACCATGACAAGAGTACCCACAGTCAGCACTCAGCTGAACCTGATCATTCCTGGCAAAGCCAAGAACATTCAGGCTACTGAAAAGCAGGATCGCGTTTTCCACATCATTGGCATGATCATTGCCTACGCTTTGATTGTCATCGGAGCGGTTTTTGTCATCTTCCCGTTCTCCTATATGATCTTCGGCTCCTTTATGTCCGAGGAAGAAATGTCTGCTGGTCAGCTGTTCCCTTCCCAGGGCGACTACTGGGAACAGGTTGCCGATAACTACACCAATACGCTGGCCCGTTTCAATTACGGCCGCTATGTTGGCAATACGCTGGTCGTTGGTCTCAGCACGACTTGTCTTTCTCTCTTGATTACCATTCTGAGTGCCTTCGCTTTTGCCCGATTGAAATTCCGGGGCCGGGATGTGCTCTTCGGAGCCTTCTTAGCCACGATGATGATTCCGGGCGAGATGATGGTCATTACCAACTACATCACCATGTCGAACCTCGGCTTCATCGGTGCCAAGCAGACGACGGCTCAGGCGTATGCCACCATGATTCTTCCCTTCCTGGCCAGTGTCTTCTATATCTACTTGCTGAGGCAGAATTTCAAGCAGATCCCCAATGAGCTTTATCTGGCGGCCAAGGTCGATGGTAAATCCGACTGGCAGTACCTTTGGAAAGTCATGGTTCCTTTAGCCATGCCGACCTTGATTACCATTTTCATTCTGAACCTGATTGGTTCCTGGAATGCCTATGTCTGGCCTAATCTTGTTGTTGCTAACTCCAAGAACTGGCTGATCTCAGTTGCTATCCGTGGCGAAGCCCTCACCAAGCAGATGCCGGATGAGACGCTGCGGACGCAGTATACCTGGCAGATGTGTGCCTCTGTTCTCACCATCGTTCCGCTGTTTACTTTGTTTATTATCTTCAGGAAATATATCATGAAAGGTACCGGCAGAGCCGGTATCAAAGGATAGTTTCCGGAAGCTAATAAAAAACTTTATTAACGAAAGGGGGAAAACCAATGAAAAAGTTAATCAAAGCCAATCTGGTCGCACTGACTCTTATGGTAGCAGTCGTCGGGCTGAGTTCTTGCACAAAGACAACATCTACTGCAACATCGACAACGTCGACAGCAACGTCAACGACAACATCTACTGCCGCTTCTACCGTCTCGCCGACGGAAGATCCGGATGTTGATCCTACCAAGGCCGTTACCGTTACCTGGTGGAACAACTATCAGGTTCCGGATCTGACCAAGACCACGGAAGCCGATGCCCGGAAATCGAGCACCTATCGTGAGTATTATTATGCCAAGGATTTGATTGATGCTTTCCATGCGGAACATACCAACATCACTGTCAATCAGGTCTACAAGGGCACCTACAATGAAATTGTTACAGCTGTCTCTGCCGGTCTGAAGAGCGGCGATACTCCGACCATGGCCACCTGCTATGGCGATAACGTTGCTACCTTCAATGAAGCGGAAGCCACGTTGGATATGTCCAGCTATGTCAGCGATAGCAAGGTCGGTTTCGGTAAGAAGACCACGCCGGCCGGTGAGTATGTCGATGATGCCACGACTGCCCTCTCGGATCTGAACCAGAACTATCTCAACATCGAAAAGGGTATGTACGGCGGCAAGTATCTGTCCATGCCGTATTCCAAGTCTTCTGAGACGGTTGCCATCAACAAGACTGTCTTCGACAAGGTTGGTGCTGGCAAAGCCGGAACCGATACCACCAAGACTTCCAATGGCACGACCACCGCTGTCTACACCGCTCCGGTCGCTGCCGATACCAAGGCTGCCTACGCTGTTCCGACCAATTGGACCGATATGATCAAGACGGCCCGTCAGATGAAGGTTGATTTCCCGGATCTCTTCAAAGAACAGAAGGATACCGATGGCTATTTCAAGTCCATTCCGTTCTGCTGGGATTCCGGCGAGAATATGTTCATCTCCCTCCTCAAGTCGATGAACATTCCTTACACGGATGGCACCGGTGCCGATGTCGCCCATCAGGTTCTCTTCAACAATGATGCCGCTAAGAAATTGGTTGTTCAGCTGAAGAAGTGGAACAACGAAGGCCTGATCTGCACCCAGAACCAGCTGCCGATTACCAATGCTGCCAAGGGTTATCATGATTATTCTTCCAACAAGGTCGTTGCCGGTACCATCTTCATGGCTGTCTCGTCCACGGCCGGTGCCCGTTATTTCGCTACCGATGGCGGTTTCGAAGCTACTTTGAATCCGGCTTTAGGCATCGATGATTCCATCTATGATTCCACCAAGACTCCTGTTGCCGGTCCGGAATCTGTCATTTCTCAGGGTCCGTCACTGACCTTCTTCCAGAAGGCTGATGTCAATGAGCAGCTCGGTGCCTGGGAGTTCTACAAGTATCTGACCAGTACCGATAATTCCGCTACCTTAGCCAAGAACACTGCTTACTTCCCGCTTCGTACCAGCTCCTATAATTCCAGCACCATCAAGGCTTTGACGGATGCCGCTACCGCGGGTGTCACCGCTGATGCGACCTATTCTGCCAAGGGTGCCGCCTATACTGGCGAAGCTCTGAAGCTTGATACGACCTATACGACGGGCAACAAGTACTTCCTCTCCGATGTCTTCACTTATTCCGCTAAGGCCCGTGTCGCTGTCGGTGGCATCATCAAGACTGTCTTCGATGATAAGACTGCCACCTCCGATGCCGATATCACGACCCTCGTCAATACTGCCTTCCAGACGGCTTATGATGCCGTCACTGCCTAACCTTTCCTAACCGAATGAAAACACACTGCCTCTTCTGTGATCAGCCCTTTGATGCCAAGCAGGGGTCTGTCTGTCCGTCGTGCCATCAGGACAATTCCCTGAAGGCACTCAATCCGGACCAGACCCATCTCCTTCATCAGAACTGCCACAACCAGATCCGTAAGCAGACCGAGAAGAAGAATTCGGGCCTGACTTTCTTAGTCATCGGCGGAATCCTGCTGATCGTCGGCCTTCTTTTCCTGGTCCTTTCCTTCCGCTTCAACGTCAAGAAACAGCGTGTCTTTACGCCCGGTTCGGTCGAGTTCGTGATCTGTGTCCTGTCGCTAAGTCTGAGCGTCTTCTCCTTGGTCTTCGGCACCATCCGGCTGATCTTAAGTCAGCTGGGTCTCCGGAAATACAGGAAGATCCTCAAGGACACGGAACTGTAGTCCTACCGCCATTCCAAAGGAGTTCCCCTGGGGGCGTTTGCCCTCAAGGGAACTCCTTTTTTCGTACCTTGAATTCAAAAAGCCCATCGACAGCTTCTCGGCTGACGGTGGGCTTAGGTTATCGTAAGGACTACTTGGCGGGGTTGTTGTTTAAGAGAGACTTCTTCGGCTCGAAGAGACCGTCAGTCAGGGAATCGAGGAGTTCCAGGCTCTTCTTGGCGCGGATCTCACGGGCTTCCTTGCGCTGCCGGCGTCTTTCCATGGCAGCATGCTTCTTGATCTTCGCCACCACGAACCAGACAATGAGGAGCACGATGACGGCGATAATGGTGATATAGGCCCAAAGCGGCAGGTCGGTGTTCTTCACCTTTTCCCACATTTTCAAGAGAGCATCGGTCTGATCACCGAAGTCAGCCATGACACAGAGCGAAGGAAGCAGGGTGCTGTCCGGATACTGGGTATCGAACTGCCGGTCTTTCTGATCGGCGGTGAGGTCGAAGAGACAGTCCGCGGCCGTCTTCTCTTCCAAGGAACCTTCGAAGAAATAGGAGATGTCCTTGGTGTAGTAGCTGCTGGCCTTGTCGTCATCGGAGAGATTGACGATATCGGAGCTTTCGACTTTGGTGTAGCCTTCCAGCAAAGAATCATCGATCTTACCGGCATCGGCATCCCAGCGCATATCGTAGTTGGACTGCACCAGTTCCAGGACCGTATCGCCGGCAATCACTGAGGTGTAGCCAATGTAGGTCATATTCTGGACGACGTTGTCCGGCATGGAGATGAAGTCAACGAACTGTTCGGCCAGCTCCTTATGCTTGACATTCGACGGCATCACCCAGCCATCGAACCAGATGTTGGCGCCGGTATCGGGAAGAGCATATTTGAGGATCGTCGGGGTGAAGTCTTTGTTGTCGGCATTCTTGGCGTTGTTCTCATCGGCGAGGTCCATGGCGTAGGCAGCATCGCCCGACCAGGCCACGTTGATGGCGAAGACATCGCCCTTGGCCATATCGGTCTTGCCGCTATCGACCTCGAAGCCGAAGGCGTTGTTCTTTAAGTCATTGAGATCGCTGCGGACCCGGCTTAAGGTCGTATCATCGCAGAGGTTGAAGATGGCGGTGGCTTTCTCATTGTACTGGTCGGCAGTATAGGTGCCGGCATCGTATTTCTTCTTAAGGGTGCTGAAGCCTTCATAGCTCGTGCCATCAAGCGTGAAGTCCTGATCATAGGTCTTCATGATGCCGACAGCGTAAGTATCCCGCATGCTGTCCTTGATGGAGAGCAGCGTCTCATATTTCTTATTCCAAAGAGAGAGCCAGGAATGCATGTCGGTTTCCATCTCGGCAGCCGTGATGCCACGGCTGGTGACACCATCGAAGCCATCGTTGTAGAGAATACCCAAGGTACCCCACATATAGCCACGGGCGTATTTGGTGACTAAGCCGGTTTCGCCGTTGACTTTGATGGATTCCATCTTCTGCTTCACGAACGGAGAGACATACTTGTTGTAGTTCGGAGTGGAGTCGTCATCGAAGGGAACGATCATGTTCTCACGGATCATCTTCTGCAGCACGTAATCGGAGCCGACGACAAGATCATAGTCGGCCTTGCCGGTCTTCAGCTCGGAGAGCATGGTCTCATTGGTATCGTAGGTGGAGTAGGCCACGGTCACGTTCTGACCTAAGGTTTCGGCACAGTAGTCCTCGAATTTGGAGATGAGTCCTTTTTCGGTGACATTGCCGGAATCATCCTTTTCATCTTCAGCGATGTAATCCTCGCAGTTGTAGGCACTTAAGACAATCGGGTCAGTGTTATCAGCTAAAAGACGGTTGGCGCCTTTATGGGCCAATTCACCGATGCCGGCACTGTCGGTCCCTAAGAGAAGACCGATGGTACCTAAGGCAATAATGCGTTTAGCTAAGAGGCGAGACATGGAAGCTTTCCCTCCTCTTCTGGTGGCCGTTAGAAACGGCATTCTTATCCTTCTTGGCCTGATGGTTGACATAGACGGAATAACCGATCACGATCGATAAGACAATGAGGAAGATGATGGTTGTCAAAGCACGCATGGCCGGAGGAACGGTACCCTTCTTGATCTTGGCCTGAACCAAGGTGGATAAGGTCTCAATCTGGGACTGACCGCTTAAAAGACCTGGACCTCTCGTGAAGGCAGTGACGATGAAGTCATCCAGCGACAGGGTGAAGCCTAAGAGCAGACCGGAGAAGATGCCAGGGAGAATCTGGGGGATGATGACCTTATGAATGGCCTGCGACGGACTGCAGCCGAGATCCAAGGCAGCTTCATAGAGCGCCGGATCCATCTGCAAGAGTTTCGGCTTGACATTGAGATAGACAAACGGAACGGCTAAGCAGCAATGGCCGACTAGCAGGGTCCAGAAGGAGAAGATGGAGTTGCCGCCGAAGAAGTGCTGTCCCATGTAGACGAACATGACGGTGAGGGACATGGCGATGACGATTTCAGCATTGACGACCGGAATCTGGTTGATGCCTTCGATGACGGCTCGAAAGCCACGCTTGCAGTAGTAGATGCCGATGGCACCTAAGGTACCGATCAAGGTGGAGACCAAAGCTGCAATGGCAGCGATGATGACGGTATTGCCTAAGGCCGACAGGATTTCCTTGTTGGTGAACAGGTTCTGATACAGATTCCAGGAGAATCCCGACCACTGGCCGGTGACCTTACTGTTAGTGAACGAGAAGACAATCAGATAGAAGACCGGCAGGTAAATGAAGAGCAGGATGAGGTAGACATAGATATAGGCAGCAATCTTTTTCCTTACCATGCGGAACCCCTCCTTTCGCTGTCATTGCCCTGGAACTTCCGGGTGGACAGCATCAAGACGAAGATGATGACAAGCATGATGAGCGACATGAACGAACCGCCGTTCCAATCGGAGTTGGAGAAGCTTAAGTAGATGGAGTTGCCAAAGAGCATGATCTTACCTTCGCTGAGGGTATCGGAGATGACGTAGGAGGAGATGGTCGGCATAAAGACCATCATAGCCGCCGAGACAATGCCCGGCATCGCCTGAGGGATAATGGACTTGGTGAACGTATGGAACGGATCACAGCCGAGGTCCTCGGCTGCTTCAATCTGTGAAACATCCAACTTCAGCATCGTGGAATAGAGTGGCAGAATGGTGAAGGGGATGTAGTTGATGACCATGCCGATCATCGTGCAAAGCAAGGGCTGCTGTCCGGTCGTGGTACCAAACCAGCGGAGGACGATGGAGAGCAGTTCACGGAGAGCACCGGTACGGAGGACGAAGTTGATCCACATCGGCATGACGAAGAGCATCACCAGCACATAGTTTTTGTTCAGCTTCGGGTTGGCCAAAATGTATGCCAACGGGAATCCTAACAGCAGACAAAGCACGGTGTTGAAGACACCGATCAAGAGGGAGACCAAGAGGACATTGAGCTTCGTGGTGGACGTGAAGAACTCCTGGAATGCCTGCAAGGTAAAGTTGCCGTCCGCATCCGTGAAGGCATAGAAGAAGATAAAGAGGATCGGGATGACGACAAAGAGAATGAGGAAGAGGACAAAGGGCAGGGCCAGTCCTTTTCTCAGTACTTTATAAGACATAGTCGTCAATGTCTCCCTGCAGCTTCAGAACAATGGCGTTCTTGTCGATATTGATGCCGACAACATCGCCAGGGTTGAAAGTATAAGGAGTCGAGACGAAGAAATCTTCCTCGTCCTTGGTGCGGACCAGGATCAGATAGTGATCGCCTTTGTAGACGGACGTGATGACGACACCGCTATCCTGCGTTTCGGAAGTGTCATCGGAGATAGCGAAACCTTCCGGAGGCACCGAGGCAATCACCTCGGCATCCTTGAAGTCGTACTTCTTGCCTTCGAAGGTGACAATGCCGTCTTCATCCTCGGTCGAACCCGGGATGAGACTGGAGAGATTGCAGTCAAACGGCTTATCGTCGATGTAGACACAGCGGTCATGACCGATATACGCATCCTCATAGATGTTCATATCATCCTTCTTCTTCATGACATGGATGCCATCCGGACGGATCTGGATGTAGATCGGCTTAGCCATATCAAAGCCGGTGATGGACTGAGCGGTGACTTCATTGTGGCCGACCATGATGGTGTACTGATAATGGATACCCTTGAAAACCTTCTGAGTGATTCTTCCTTCAATGTAGCCCGGTTTCGGATCTAAGGAATAATGAATATCCTCAGGACGGACAACGACATCGACGTGCTCATTGAGCGGGAAGTCATCGAGGCATTCCCAGGTGGCACCTAAGAACTTGACTTTCAGCGGTCCGACCATCGTAGCATTGAAAATGTTGGAAGAGCCGATGAAATCAGCAACGAAGGCATTTTTCGGTTCGTTGTAGATGGATTCCGGCGTGCCTTCCTGTTGGATGATGCCATCGTTCATGACGATGATGGTATCCGACATGGTCAAGGCCTCTTCCTGATCGTGGGTGACATAGATGAAGGTGATGCCCAAACGCTTATGCATATCCTTCAACTCAAGCTGCATATCTTTACGCATCTTGAGGTCCAAAGCACCTAACGGCTCATCCAAAAGCAGAATCTGCGGTTCGCAGATAATAGCTCTGGCGATGGCGACACGCTGCTGCTGACCACCCGAGAGAGTGGAAATGTCCCGATCCTCAAGTTCATCAAGGTCGACAATATTTAGTGCCTTGACGACCTTGTCATCGATTTCCTTTTCCGTCAGATGACGGGATTTGAAAACGGGGACAGGATTCTTTAAAACATCCTGAATCTTAGACTTATAGGTTTCAATTCTCTTGGCTTTCTCATCCTTATCAATGAGTTTGTCTTTCTTGGTACGCTTCAGCTGATCGTTGTAATACTTGAGATCCTCTTTGGAAATCTTCTTGATAGGATCCCCGTTATGATCAACGACCGGAACGGGAACTTTCTTATTCCGTAAACCGAAGGCGACGTTATCGTAGACATCAAGATTGGGGAAAAGAGCGTAGTGCTGGAATACGGTGTTGATAGGACGTTTGTATGGCGGCACAGGAGTGATGTCTCTTCCGTTGAGTAGAACATCTCCTGACGAGGGCATTTCGAAGCCGGCAATCATGCGAAGCGTTGTCGATTTGCCACAGCCAGACGGACCCAGAATCGTAACGAATTCACCTTTCTTGATTTTGAGATTCATCTTATCGATGACGGTCTCACCATCGAAGATTTTTGTCACATTCCGAAGTTCAATGATGTACTGGGAATCGCCCGCAGTTTCACAAGGTTCCATAGTACCCTCCTTTGACTTTTTAGAATGATATTTTATTTTGAGCAAAAATACAATAGTTTTTGAATGTTTTTTTATACAAAAAAGAGGTTTTTGTTTCCAAAAATTAAGAATTTTTGTCAGCGGTAGCACCAACATTGTTTAATCTTGTCAAAAACATTGAAAACGTGGTTATACAAACCTTAAAAATTAATAATAAGTTGTTTGTAAACTCCCCGTTGACTTTTTGCAACGATTTTCAGCTCAAAAATCGGAAACGGATTTTCCAAAAATATTTTTTTGTTTTCCACTGACAAACTTTAACGGAAATCTGTCGCCTCTTGTGCTATCATTGAGACGTTCTTTCAGAGAGGAAACATGATTTTCAAACCTTATCAGGCCTTTGTCTTTGATTTGGATGGCACCATCCTGGATACTGTCTTGGATATTCAGTCGGCTGTCAATTTTGCTTTGACCAAGTATTCTCTTCCCACTCATACCCGTGAAGAGATCATTTCGTATATCGGCAACGGCTCCAACAAAATGATTCAGCGTGCTCTCGGTCCTGCCCATCAGGATCTCTTTGATCCGGTCTTCAAAACCTACTATGACCGTTACGATCACTATTTTATGGAAAAGACGAAACCCTTCGCCGGGATTGTGGAAGCTTTGACGTACGCCAAGAGCCACGGCATTGCTCTTTTTGTCTACACCAACAAACCCGATCGGATTGCCAAAAACCTCATCGACCATTCCTTCGGAACCGGCTTCTTCACGAAGGTCATCGGCATCCCATTAGGCGGCATCATCAAGCCGGATCCGAAGGCCTATCTGGATGGCATCAGGGAGTATGGCTTTGACCTGGACAGGCAGGCTTACTTCGGCGACAGCGATACCGACATTGAGACAGCCTACAACATCGGGCTAAGCCATATCTACTCGGTCAGCTGGGGCTATAAGACCAAAGCCTTCTTAGAGTCTTTCCGGCTGAAGCCGACGGCCATCCTGGACGATCCGTTGGCCATCAAAGATGTCGTTGACGGCAAAATCTAGTTGCAACCGGACGTTTTGGCAATTAGAATAGATTACACATTAAATTTCCGATGTTATCGTTATTTTGATAAATATCAAAGAGGATTGACACATGATCATTCTGACAGGACCTTCGGCTTCCGGCAAGACGGCGACGTGTCTTTATCTTCAGGATCATTACGGCATCAAGAAGGTGATTACCCATACGACACGTGAGATGCGTCATGGGGAAGCTCAGGATGTCGATTATCATTTCGTCAGCAAGGAGACCTTCTTAGCCATGAAAGAACATGGCGATTTCATTGAGACGGTCACCTTCAACGGCAACTACTACGGCACCAGCAAGGCCGAAGTGAGACTGGATAAGTGCATGGCCGTGGAATTCAACGGTGCCAAGACCTATCACGGACTTAACGATCCGCATATCGTGATCTTCTATATGAAGGCCAATGAGGCCTTGCGGTTAGCCCGGATGGAATCCCGCGGAGATGATCCGGAGAAGATCAAATCCCGGATTGCCAACGATCATCAGGCCTTCGATATGGATGACTCCATCAACCAGATCATCGATGCCGTGGTCGATACCGAGAAGTATGACATCGCTCAGGCCGCGGATCTCATCTATCACGACTACATCGCCATCCTCAAGAAGCGGAATATTGCCTTCACCGAGCCGAAAAGATAGTACTTAAGACGGCTGAAAGGCCGTCTTTTTCAGTCAGCCCGATAAAAATGGAAGCCACAGCGGAAAGCGAGCTCCTCGTTCTCCGCTATTTTCTTTTTCTGAGGATTTGGCAATCTCTTTTTGATGGACAAAGTTGATAATGAAATCCGCGGATATGCCGCTAAAAAAGGAGCCAAAAGTGCCAACTTCAAAGCTGTAAAGAGGTTCGCAGGGTGAGATTCAAATGGGCTGAAAAGGTTTTCATTTTTTCTTTTTGCAGTCAATTAGGACGCCTTTAGGCTGTGGCGGTATGGACTGGGGTTAGCAAGTTGGTTACTTCGGTCAGGAAATTTCCTCTTTGCCTGTAAAATAGAATCCCATGAAACAGATAGACCGTGATATCCTTTCCATCGATCTGAAGTCATTCTATGCCTCGGTCGAGTGCCTCGACCGGAACATGGATCCTTTCACGACCCCGCTGGTGGTCGCAGATGAAGACCGCGGGGATGGCACCATTGTCCTGGCGGCCAGTCCTTTCATCAAGAAGAAGTATGGCGTCAAATCCCGCTGCCGGCTTTATGAAGTACCTAAAGACATCCCGGGTCTCATCATCGCCATGCCGCATATGTCGCGGTATCTGGAGATCTCGGCTCTGATCAACGGCATCTATCTCGACTATGTCAGCGAACCTGATCTTTACATCTATTCCATCGATGAGTCCTTCCTCGATGTGACGGGCTATCTGAAGCGGCATCAGGATACGGCGACCAGCTATGCCAGGAAGATCATCGAGGATGTCCGGTCCCGGACCGGACTGACGGTGACGGCCGGCATCGGCAAGAACCTCTTCATGGCCAAGGCAGCCATGGATATCGAGGCCAAGCACCGCTCGGATTTCCTGGCCAAGTGGGATTACAGTGATATCCCCAGCCATCTTTGGCCGGTCCATCCTTTAAGCGAGATGTGGGGTATCGGTTCCAGGCTTGAGAAACGGCTCAATGACTATGGTTTTTATACCGTAGGCGATATTGCGGTGTCGGATCCGACGTTCCTCCTGAAAGAGCTAGGCGTGATCGGTGAGGAGATCTACTACCATTCCCGGGGCTATGATGATGCCCTGATTCAGGATACCTATGTCTCCCAGAACCATTCCTTATCGGTCGGCCAGGTGCTGTTACGGGACTACTGGCCTCAGGAGATACCGACGCTGATTTCGGATATGTCCTTTGAGATTTCGGACCGGATGTATGAGGAGAAGGTCTTAGCCAACAACTTCTATCTCTATTTAGGCGACAAGAACCATCAAGGCTTCGGCGAGCGGCTGATGTTTGCGACCCCGACGGCCAGCCGGGAGAAGATCATGAAGAAAGCCCAGGAAGTCTACCAGGGCCTTGTCATCGACAAGGATACCTTATTCCGGGAGATCTCCTTAGTGGCCTGCGATGTCATTCCTCAGGACTGCTATCAGACCAGCCTCTTCGAGGACTATGAGTCGGACTGCCGGATCCGTTCGTTGGAGACGACCTTGATGTCGATCCGCAAGAAGTTCGGTACCTTGAAGGCCATGCCCTGCTCGGCCTTAAGTCTCTCTTCCACCTTCATTCAGCGGGCTAACCAGATCGGAGGGCACCATCGATGAGAGGCATGGCAAAATGGCTGCCCTTCAAATCCCTGAAGGGACAGTATGAAGTCGTGGCGAAGATGAAGAAAGAACGGGAAAAACAGCCCAAACCGGAGCTTTGCGAGGATGAGGCGGAGGCCCTGAATGAGACGCTTTTAAGCCTGCGACCGGGCGATTTGGTTCAGGTGACCTTCTATGGCGAGGAGCGGGTGAAGACTCAGGCGATGATCTTCCGTAGGCTTGACAGTGAGACTCAGCGGATCTTTTTCCGGGAGACCAGCCTTGCCTTAACAGACCTTTTGGGACTGCAAATCCGCTGACTTTTTTAAGCTGTGTTGGACAACGGACGTGTTTTCTGCCAATAGTAGGTGAGGGGAGAGAGTGATTGACAAATAGTTCTTTACTTAAGTGACCTTCTTAGACTATACTTAACATTAGCCTTTTCAATAAGGCTATATACTTTCTTGTCAGCCCCCGATGTAGGGTTGACCGAAAGACCAAAGGGAGGTATACGAACATGAAGAATTACGAAATCATGTACATTCTCATGCCGAATCTTGAGGCGGATGCCATTAAGGCAGAAATCGAAGCCTTACACAAGATCATCACTGACAACGGCGGCAAAATCACCGGCGTCAATGAGTGGGGTATGAGAGACCTGGCCTATGAGATCAAGGAGCAGACCAAAGGTTACTATGTCGTAACCGAGATCACTGCGGAGCCGAAGGCTATTGCCGAGTTCCAGCAGGTTGCTGCCTTCGATCAGAAGGTCATGAGATTCCTTATCACTGTCGCTCACAAGTAAACAGTAAAGGAGAACGTTATGGCTGGATTCAATCGTGTTGTGTTGGTGGGAAGACTGGTTCGTGATCCTGAGCTTCGGAAGACGAATTCCGGAACGAGTGTCACGTCCTTCACAGTGGCGGTCGATAACCCGGGAAAGACGGGCGCTGACAAGACGGCAAGCTTTATTCCATGCACTTGCTGGAGTAAGACAGCTGAGTTCGTCAGCAAGTACTTCGTCAAAGGTTCCCTTATCGGTATCGATGGCCGGCTGAATCAGAGAAGCTACGAGGACAAGAACGGCCAGAAGCGATCGGTCGTTGAAGTCATCGGCGAATCGGTTCAGTTCATTGAGAAGAAAGGTGCTTCCGCTGACGCCGGCGATTCCCAACCGCAGCCGGATGAGACGTCAAATGCTCCGGAAGCCGCTCCGTCGGCTACGCCTGCTGCCCATGAGGGCATCGATGGCGCCGATGACGACCTGCCGTTCTAACGCTTAGCCTTCGGGCCAAGCAGAAAGGATACTTAAACAATGTTCCGTAGAATGAAACCCCGCAAAAAGGTTTGCTACTTCACGAAGAACCATATCAAGTACATCGACTACAAGGATGTCGAACTCTTAAAGAAATACATCTCGCCTTCTGGCAAGATCACTCCGAAGAGAATCACCGGCACCTGCAGCAAGTACCAGAGAATGCTGGCTGTCGCTATCAAGCGTGCCAGATATATGGGTCTGCTTCCGTACGTCGCTGACTAATTAGCGGAAAATGAAAAGCCCCGGTTTGCATCACCCGGGGCTTTTTCTTTGACTTTTTTCTACTCGCCTTGGATCAGCTTCTTGCGGATGAAGGTGGAGAGCGCATCGATGAGGAAGACGAGAATCAGGATGCCGATGAGAACCGCGCCTAACTGCGGCCAATGTTCATTGGTGGCATAGACGGAGATCGGGTAACCGACGCCGCCGGCACCGACCAAACCTAAGAGCGACGCCGTCCGGACATTGAGGTCGAAGCGGTAGAGGATGACCGAGAGGAAGTTCGGCTTGATCTGCGGAACGACACCCAGCTTGACTTTGACGACGAAGGGAGCGCCCACGGCATCGAGAGCTTCCAAAGGACCGTCATCGACGAGATCGACCTGCTCGGCATACATCTTGCCGATCATGCCGATGGAATGGATGGAGAGGACGGCGACACCGGCAGCCGATCCGAAGCCGACCACCTTGATCATGATGTAGCCGAAGAGAATCTCCGGGAAGGTACGGATGCAGATCAGCAGCATCTCACTGATATAGGCCCAGCGGCCGACCAGCTTATGCGAGGCTAAGAAACCGAACGGAATCGACAGCAACGAGGCCACGGTGGTGCCGACAAAGGCAATGGCGAAAGTCTCGATGACCTGATAGATGACCGAATGAGACCAGTCGAAGGCACCGTAGCCGAAGAAGTATTCCCAATCCGGATGGGCAAAGCCCACCCACATGGTCTGGAACTTGGTCCAGTTCGGATTGCGGAAGTGGTCGTAGAAGTGAATATCGAGCGAGAAGTAGAGCAAGAAGGCCACGAGGATGACGATATAGACGATATTGATGATCCATTTTCTCGGACGCAGGGAATAGGCTTGGTCCAAGGAGGCAAAGCTGACAATCCGCTTACCTAACGAGACACGGAACTTCTGAAACTTGGAAAGGGAGGAGACATCCGTGCTAGCAGTATCGGATCCGGTGGCGGTGTTCTTTTTCTTGAAGAGGTTCATACCAATTTCCTCCGGAGATAACTTGAGACCAACTGCAGGGTAACCACGACGACAAAGAGCGGAACCAGAATGGCACCGACCTTATCGTAGCTGGTGGACTCCAAGGCATCCGCAATCATCTGACCGATGCCGCCGGCGCCGACGAAGCCAAGAATGACCGAAGCACGGACATTGATTTCAAAGGTATAAATGGTATTGGAAATCAGCATCGGCATGACCTGCGGCGACATGGCAATGCGGTAAGCCTGCAAACGTCCGGAGCCGGAAGAAATAGCCAGTTCAAACGGGTTCATATCGCAGGTTTCGACATACTCGAACATCATCTTGAACATGACGCCCTGCGTGAAGAAAATCATGGCGAAGACACCAGCAGTTTCGTTGTAGCCGAAGAAGATGGTTGCAATGATAGCCAGGACATAAGTCGGAATTGTCCGGACAACATTGAGGAAGAACTTGACAATCCAGCGGATGATCCGGCTGCGATCAATGTTACGGGCTGCCAGGATATAGACCGGAATGGAGATCAGCACACCGACGAAGGTAGCGATGTAGACCATTTCAATGGTCGTCCAGATGCCAGGGCAGGCTTTTGTCCAAAGGTAGTTCCACCAGCCGTCACTGGTCTTCAAGGACCATTTGCTCGGGACAAAGAGCTGAGATAAAAGGACACCCAGCTGATCCCATTTGATGGGCCGGAGCTTGATGACGATGAAGCAAAGACCGAAGACCACGGCAATCAGAATGGCTAACAGCCAACCCAAATTCCGAGGCTTTTCAATGGTAGCGATGACCTGACCCTTTTCATCCGTGACATCCACTTTCTTGAAAAGCAGAGAATGAAAATGCTGATTCATGAAATCAGCCAAGGGCTTTTTCGGAGTGGCAACACCGGGGTTACTTTGCTGCAGTCTTGCCATGATCGATTTCTCCCAGCTTCTCGTTTCTGGTTAAAGCCCGGCCGTAAATATTGATAAGGATCTGATCCGTGATTTCGCTCGGCTTGCCGTCGAAGACGACATGCCCGGCCTTGATGCCGATGATGCGGGTCGCATAACGGGTGGCCAGATCGACATGGTGCATGTTGGCAACGATGGTGATCTTCTCCGTCTCATTGATGCGCTTGAAATCATCCATGACTTCCAAGGTCGTGATCGGGTCGAGACTGGCGACCGGCTCATCGGCTAAGATGAGCGTCGGTTCCTGGGTCAGAGCCCGGGCTAAGGCAACTCGCTGCTGCTGACCGCCGGAGAGCTGATCCGCACGGACATAAGCCTTATCCAGAATACCCAGCTTATTTAAAGAACGAAGAGCAAGCATCTTCTCTTCTTTGGTATAAATACCAAAAAGCGACTCCCAGGTAGAGTGGTAACCCACTCTGCCCGAGAGCACATTCTGGTATACGGAAGAACGCTTGACCAGATTGAAAGACTGGAAAATCATTCCGATGTGTTTCCTAAGTTCCCGTAACTGTTTGCCTTTGGCGGCAGCAACATCGATACCGTCGACGGTCAGCTTTCCCGACTGGATGTCGTGCATCTTGTTGATGGTTCTTAGGAACGTGGACTTGCCAGCGCCCGAAAGACCGATGATGCAGACGAATTCGCCATCCTGAATGGTGAGGTTGATGTCGGAAAGAGCCTTGAAACCGTTAGGGTAGACCTTATCGACATGTTCGAAAGAGATCATTTTCCGAAGCCTTTCTTAGAGCGTCTCGTCTCAGCGGCAAAAGCGACGCAAAGGTTTAGCCAAGAAGACCGGCATCGACGCAATACTGATAGAAGGATCTTTCACCATCGAAATCGGAATCCTTTGCTTTAGTATAACCCGTGTGGCTGTAAATCTGATAGAGGTAATAAGCACCGGTTCCCTCGGTGGTGATCGTGCCATCCTTGGCGCAGCTGATGAAGGCATTCATGACGGCATCCTTCGTGGTCTGAGCAAGGTTAGCACGGGCCGAAATGGTATCGTTGTAGATAGGATCGGTCAGAGCAACCACCTTCGAGGAAGTGAAAGCCTCAGCCTTATGATAGTAAGCACCGCCTTCCTTGTTGTAGCCAACGGAATAACGGACATCGGTATAACCCCAGAAACCATCGGCCGAACCATCCATCATGGCAGCGAAAGCAGCATCGTAACCCTTGATGTAGACACCCTGGATTTCGGTAGCAGCCTTGGTGGCATCGGTATCCAACTTATCGACCATGGACATACCATGATCATGGAGATACTTCAGCGGACGGAGATAACCGGCACCGGAAGTCGTGCCCTGACGGACGATCTTCAGACCAGCCATATCCTTGATATCGATCTTGCCATCGCCGTTCTTATCGACATACTTATCAGCCTTGACGCAGAGCTCGGAAGTATACCAGTTGACATCGGTGTTGGACTGCTCACCCAGATAGGTGTAGCCGTTCTCATCGTTCATGGCATTCTTCTGATTCTCTAAAGCCGTGGCATCGGTACCCGGATAATCATCGCACTGAACCTTATAGCCCTTACGGACAGAGGTGAGTAAGACTTCGACCTTGCCCGGATGCTTTAAGGTAGCTTCGGCATAACCGGAAGCAGTCAAGAAGCCGATATCCATCTGATCGGAGAGCATGGCTTCGGTGACAGCAGCATAGGAATCACCGGAAGTAAGGTTGAAGTTGTAGTTCGGCTCATACTTCTCAAGGATCGGCTTTAAGTTATTGGTTAAGGTGGCTAAACGGCCGGCATCGATGGACGGAACGAACTGAACATTGACATCCGTCTTCGTGGCAGTCGAAGTCGTGGAAGTGGAAGAACCAGTGCTCGTCGCCGTGGAAGTGGTCTTATTGCAGCCCGACATCCCTAAACCAGCCAACGCTAAAACACAAGCTAACAGCTTAACGGAATTCCTCATATATAGATTTTCCTTTCTGGCTAAGACTTCAAGTGACTGATAGCCTTAACCGATTTTCTATACGGCTCAATTGTATTAGAAAAGCAAGAGGAAAAATAGCAAAAAAAGGTAAAGATAGTATGAAAGCGGATTAGCCTTGCTATAGTGTCAGAAATAGGCTATTATAATAGACCCAAAGAATGTTAAAAACGTGTTAATTATTTACCATAATAGGGATGGCAAATGGTTTCCGGTTTGTTTACAATAGAAAACATGATCAAGAGTTACAGCAAAGAAGCCGACGAATCCTACACGGAAGGTTTCTTCCCTACCTTTGAGATGATCCAGCATCATCCGCAGGATTTCCGTTTCCTTTATGTCGCCAGTGATGCCGTCGACAGCGACGGTGTTGCCAAGCTACGAACCCTGGTGAAGCCAAATCAGATGGTTGTCTCTGACAAACCTTTTGCAATTCTGAAATCAAAAGAGAATACCCACGTAATCGGTGTTTTCAGGAAGTTCACTGCCACCCTGGATCCGAAAGCCTGTCACTTGGTGATGGTCAATCCCAGCGATATGGGAAACCTGGGCAATGCCATGCGCTCTTTGGTGGCTTTCGGTTATCATGACTTAGCGCTGATTGAACCCTGCGCCGACCCTTTCAACCCGAAAACCGTAAGAGCCTCCATGGGCTCCCTTTTCCATATCCGGCTGGAACTCTTCCCGACCTTTGAGGCTTACAAGACAAAATATCCCCGGATGCTGTATCCTTTTGTGCTGGATACCTCCAACCCGTTAAGCAAGGTGACTTTCAAGAAGCCCTGCTCGCTGATCTTCGGCAACGAGGCCACTGGACTGCCTCCGGAAATCCACAACGGCAACAATGTCCGCATTGAGCAGTCGGATGAGGTCGACAGCCTCAATCTGACGACCTCGATTGCCATCGCTTTATATCAATTGAAACAGCAGGCTTAGAAAAGACTCAGCTGTGTTTCGGCTTTATCGGCCTGGAAAAGAGGCTTTTGCCGTGCAGCGAATTCCTCGCTTCGCCAAGCTTTTTTCAGATAGGGAAGGATGTCCTCTTTCCGCAGGGCCAGCGGCATCCGCTTATGGAAGAAGGAAACATCCTCGCCGGCTTTCTCGGTCAAGAGGACGAAATTGCCGTTCTGAGTGAACCCGGCCAGATAGAACAGCTTCGCCTGCGGGAAGAATTCTTTTTCGTGCTGGTTCTTATCCAGTTCAAAGAAGGACGTGCAGGGAAAGACCGCCCGGGAATTCAGATAGCTTTCCCGGTAGAACGGCTTTTCAAGAACGGTCTCGGACCGGGCATTGAGGAAGGGTTCCTCGTTTCCCGGCAACCCGAAGGAAAAACTGCCTAATGCTAAGGTGTTTTTGTCTAAATAAATCAAGCCGGTAGCTGGCGTCATAGGAAAAACATCTTGTTTGGCTTTGATGGAGACGACTAAGCCGGGATAAACCTCAAGATGGCCGCTTTCGTCAGGCTCAATCGAAAAGTGGCGGCACATGTCAGAGGCCTCGACCGTGGAAAAGCGTCAGGGAGACGACAAGGTATAAGACGATAGAGACGATATCCAGAATCGTGGAAATCAAAGGCTGCGACATCACGGCCGGATCGATATGGCAGGCTTTAGCCAACAGCGGAATGGTGACGCCCAGCCACTTGGCAATGAGGATGGCCACAAGGAAGGTGATGGCGATGACGCTGCTGACGGTGATATAGAAGGCATCGACGCTGCCACCGAAGTAAGTGCTGATGACGGCCGAATCCTGAGTGTTGACGGTGATGATCTTGCTATACAGCTCCAAGAGCGTCCAGCCAAAGGAGAAGACCGCCAGTATGCCGCCAGTGATGAGAGATGACTTGGTCTCTTTCCAAAGCACCTTCCCGTAGTTCTTGCCGCTGACATTGCCTAGAGCAATCTCGCGGATGATGACCGTCGTGGTCTGATCGGCAGCATTGGAGTTGGTGCCCATCACGGCAGTTAAGAAGGCAATCAGGAGCGGAATGGTATTCAGCGGCTCCTGCAGATAGGACAGGGTCATCGAGATAAAGGTATCCAGGAAAAGCAGAATGACCAGCCAGACGGAATAGTTCTTCACCATCTCGCCGACCGATCGTTTCAGATAGGGCTTCTCGGACGGCAAGACGCCGGCAGTGAGCTGACTATCCTCGGTGTTTTCGCTGTTGACGACATCGATGACATCATCGAAGGTGATGATGCCGAGCATCCGCTGATTCTCGTTGGTGACGGCCATGACGGAGATGTCGTATTTCTTGAAGGCTTTGATGACATCCTCCTGATCCGTCGAAGTCCGGACAGAAACGAAATCGTCCGTCATCACGGAGCGGAGGATATCGGTCTCATCGCTCTCCAGAAGCTTATCCAGCCGGATGGTGCCAACCAACCGTCGGGTCTCATCGACGACGAAGATGGCCCAGACCGTTTCCAGAGGCTGACCTTCCTTGCGAATCTTGGCAATGGCATCGGCCACGGTATCCGTCTCTTTGACGGAAAGATATTCCGGCGTCATCAAGGTACCGGCAGAGTCATCCTTGAACTTCAGGTAGTTATAGACACGATCCCGGTCTTTGGCCGGAGTGGCTTTCAAGACCTTGCTGACGAGATTGGCCGGCAGTTCATCGACGAAATCCACCAGGTTATCCGTCTCCATCGGGTCAACGATGGCTTGGAGCTCTTCCGAGGTGAAGGCTTCGACGACCTTCTCCTTGTCATCCTGATCCAGCAGGGTAAAGACCGGAGCACTGTCATCGGGATTGACGGCTTTGAAGAAGAAGAGCAGGTCTTCCGGCTCCAGGGTCTCCAAGGCGGTGACGATGTTATGGGGATCGTAAGTATCGACGGTGACGTTCAGAAGCTTGGTATCGCGGTTATGGATGATCTCTTTGAGAAAGTCGCTGGAAAGCGGATGGTTGATCTTGCCCTTCTGGGAATTATCCGGACGGATCTCTTCCAGCTCTCCTAGCATTGCGTCCTCATTGAGGGGGTTTTCGTTTTTCATGTCTTGCATGGTCCGTTACCTCCTTTATGCCAAAAGCCCAGGCAGCATTGCCATCTGGGACTGAATCAATCCGGCATCATAGTGGTCGATGATGATGATGGCTACCGAGAAATAGATAAGCAGAGTCAGAATATCCATCAGCGAGGCAATCAGCGGGCCGGACATGATGGCGGGATCGATATGGCAAAGCTTAGCTAGCAAAGGTAAGTTGGCACCCAAAAGTTTACTCATGAAAACGGCAAAGAAGATGGCTACGGACACCACCATAGAGATAATAAGATAGCCACTGGTAAGGCCACCGAAATCCTGAGCGATAGCGGTTCGCCCGGCATCGGTGACATTCACCAGGTGACCATACAATTCGACTTCGACCCAGCCGAAGTTGAAGGCCGCGACGATGAGGGCCGTGATGAAGCCGGCGAGAACTTCTTTGCCGACCACTTTCCAGTAGTCCTTCAAGGTGATTTCACCGGTGGACAGAGCCCGGGTGATGGTGGAGGTCGTCTGATCGCCGGAATTGCCGCCGGTATCATTGAGGGCCGGCAGGAAGCAGACCAGGACTGGCAAGGTCAAAAGGGCGCTTTCGAATTTGTTGATGATGACACTGGTAAAGGTGTTGATGACTAACAGGATGATCAGCCAGATGACATACGAAAAAGCCATCCGGTAGGCCTTGGTCTCCAGATAAGGGGTGCTGGTCGGCGTGACGGCGCCGGATTTATAGACATCCTCGGTGTTCTCGGCTTCGATGACATCCAAGACATCGTCGAAGGTGATGATGCCTAACAGGTCGCCGTTTTTCGAAACCACCGGTAGGACAGGCAAATCGTATTTCTTGCAAAGCGGAATGGCTTCCTCCTTATCGGCAATCGGAGAGATGAAGGCATAATCCTTCTGCATCACCTCATCAATCTTCTTGTTCTCATCCTCAAACATCAGATTCTCGAGACGCTGCGTACCGAGAAGGAAGTTATTTCCTTTGTCATCGACCACGAACACGGTGCGCACCGTTTCCAGAGTCTTGCCAATCTCCTTGATCTTCTTGAAGACATCCTTGATCAAAGTCCCTGTCGGAACCGCCAGATATTCGGTGGTCATGATGGAGCCGATGGTATCGTCGCTGTAGGCGGCCAGAGATTCAATCGTCTTCCGGCGTTTGCCACTGAGGTAGGTCATCACCTTCAGCCTTAAGGGCTTGGTGAGATCCTCCACGAAATCGGCAAGATCATCGTCCACGACACAGTCGAGGACACTGACAATAGTCTTCCGGGGCAGGTTCTCGCAAAGAGCAATCCGCTCCTCCACCGAGATATAAGAGAAAATTTCGCCTAAGAGGTTGTTGTCCTTGACCAGGGAATAGAAGAGGATTACCTCGTTGTCGGTCAAGGCATTGAGGGCTTCGGCTAACGGAATGGCCGAGTTCTCACTGGCCATCTTATTGACTTCAGCAATATCAGAAACAATTAAGGCATGATGAAGGAGACTGGGGAGAATCGGCTCATTGATCTTTGCCGAGTCATCCTCGATGGTCTTGACATCGATGGCTTCGAGGCGAATGGTTTCGTCCTCGACCTCGTTCCGTTTTTCATTGTCGCTCATGGTGCTCTCCCAGGGACGGTTTGCTTTTCCCTTAGGGAGAAAAGAACCTTTCTTATTTAACGGATCAGCTCAACGAGACGTTTCTTAAGATCATCGACACTGTGACAGACATTGCCAGGATTAGCCATTTCCAGCTGCTGCTGATAGTTGGAATCATGGCTATAACCGGCCGACAGGATATCCGTATCAATCGAGCGCATCATCTGAATATCTTCCAAGGTGTCTCCGATATAGAGAACATCCTTTTTAGCCAGCCCATAATCGTTTAACAGAGCCGTCATGGATTTTTCTTTGTTGGTCCCGTAAGGACTGCCGGTGTAAGAGCGGATGAAGAAAGAACTTAAACCGAGATCGGCTAAGGAAATCTCCAACGACTCACGGCTGCGTCCGGTTAAGAGAATCACCAGGCATTTCTTCTGGCTGAGGGTCTTCAAAAGCTCCGGAATCCCCTTGAATGGCTTCAGCTTCTTGGATTCTTTGGCATAGTAATCCAAGAAGAAAGCCCAGGCTTTTCTGAAATTGGCTTCACCGACCAGCTTCTGGATGATGCCATCCTCCGTCGGTCCGTAATTCTGATGGATGATGGCCGGCGTGACGTCTTTGAATCCGACGGCCTGACAGGCCTTCGCCATGCAATCGTCTTCCATTGAAAAAGACAGGGTCAGCGTCCCATCGAAATCAAAGGCAAAAGCTGTTTTCTTTTCCATATCGTTTCCATTCTAGCAAAGTCAGCCGGATAAGGCTAACAATAGTTAAGAAAGAGGTTATAACGGCAGATGCGTCTCCGCGGTCGTCAAGAAGGAATCATCCTTGCTGAAGAGGTTCTCGTTGGTATCCGAGCCCTTGGCAGTGGCAGTTACGATGCTGACTTCGTTGATGCGGCGATGGATAGTCCGTAAGCGGCTTCTCAGTTCTCCGCCTTCCAGGAAATAGACCGAGACGGCTTCCCAGACAAACACCCAGGCAGCGATATCGATGACTTCGGAGATGATCTCCCGGTTGAGATCGGAAATGCCCGACCATAAGCGGAGCGCAACATCCGTGACCAGCAGCAGGACGCCGACCAGCGTCAAAAGAATGGCTGTCTTCCGTTTGCGGGTCAGAGCTAACCTTGAATCATAGAAGGCAAGCTCAATGTTCTCCTCAAAGACGGCCAGCAGTTCATCGACCGTATGGCCTTCCATATCCTGGATATCGAAGACATAGTTGATGGAATAGACATTGGGGATCCGTTTGTAGGTCTCTTCGATCTTGTCCCAGACGGCCGGCTGCAAGAGATAGTGGCCTTTGTTGCCGACGGAAGTATCGATGAAGTCACTGGCTTTCTGGAAATGGAAGGTGGCCGTCACCAGCATCTTCTCGCTGTCGACGTCATAGAACTTCCGTAAGAGTTCGTCGTGTCCGGCTAAAATGCCATGACCGACCTTCTCCAATTTCTTCAGACTGGGTGTCACGATTTTCATAAGGACTCCTCCTAAGCCAATTCTTTCTTTCCCGTATACAAATCATAATACGCCCCTTTGAGGGCCAGGAGTTCATCCTGTGTTCCTTTTTCAATCACCGTTCCGTGGTCGAGGACGATGATCTCATCGGCATCATGGATGGTGCTGAGACGGTGAGCAATCACCAGGACGGTCTTACTGGCCATCAGCCGGGCCAGGCCATCCTGAATCAGCTGTTCGCTGCGGGTATCGATATTGCTGGTCGCCTCATCCAGGATCATCACCGGAGGCTGATTCAGGGTGGCCCTCGTGATGCCTAAAAGCTGACGCTGACCCTCGGAAAGGTTTGCGCCATCATCGTAAAGCATGGTGTCATAGCCTTGCGGGGTCCGCCGGATGAAGCTGTCGGCGTGGCTGTCCTTGGCAGCCATCATCACCTCGTCCATCGTCGAATGCCGTCTTACATACCGGATGTTGTCATAGATGGAGCCAGTGAAGAGATGCGTATCCTGAGTGACCATCGATAAGGCCCGTCTTAAGGATTCCAACTTGATCTGCTCAATCGGAATATCATCGTAGGTAATGCTGCCGCTGTCTAACGGATAGAAGCGGGCCAAGAGGGAGATGATGGTGGTCTTGCCGGCACCGGTGGAACCGACGAAAGCGACCTTCTTGCCAGGATAGACGCCGAAGCTGATATGCTTCAGGATCGGTTTGTTGGGAACATAGGAGAAGCAGACATCCTTGAATTCAATCCGTCCCACCAACGGCTTGGTGACGACGCTGCCATCGGCCTGCGGAATAGCCCAGCTGTAACGGCTGGTGAAGCTCTGGGAGTAACCGGTCTCCTTGTTCTTGATCAGGGTGACGGTGCCGTTATCGGGTTCATCCGGCTCATCCAGGAACCTAAAGATCCGTTCTGCACCGGCCGCACAGGTCAGCAGGTTGTTGATATGCATGGCAAAGAAGTTGAACGGCTGGCAGGCCTGTCTTACAAAGACCAGGAAGGAAGAGAGATTGCCGATCTGGGCAATCGTTCCGTCCACTAAAAACAGGCAGCCGATGACGGCCGACAAGGCAAAGTTCAGATAGGCGACGGAGACATTGACCGGGATGGTCAATTGCGTATGGAAGAAGGCTTTCTCGCTGTTGAGACGCCAGGCTTCGTTGCTGACGAGGAAATCCGCCATCGAGGCTTCCTCATGGTTGAAGGCTTTCTCCACCTTCACGCCGGAGAGGTTCTCCTCGACCTTGGAGTTGACGCTGGCCAAGGCTTCCTGCTGCCTCACGAAATACTTGCGGGTCTTGGCAGTATTGATGACTAAGAAGATGAAAAGAGCAATCATCAGCGGCATCACAATCAGTGACAGCTGCCAGCAGAGCAGGAACATCGAGATGATGGTCCCGACGATATTGCTGAAGGAGAGGATGATATTGGCAAAGGAGTCATTCATGGCCACCACGATGGTATCGACATCGTTGGTGAAGTAAGACATGATTTCTCCGTGAGTATGCTTGTCGAAATAGCTGATGGGGAGCCGGTGCATCTTCTCAAAGAGCTCCTTGCGGATCTGGAAGATGGTCCGTTGGGTGAGTCTGACCATCGTCTGCATATAGATGACGTTGGCCAGGACGCCCGTCAGATAGATGAGAGCAATCGGGATGACAATCCGGGTCAGATCGGCCATTTCCTGCTCCTGGGATGCCTGATTGGCCAGATCCGTCTGCAGGGCATTGAGGACATCCTTCGAGAAATAGGTTCCCAGAATATTGGAAAGACTCGACCAGATGACCAGCACCAGGACAAAGCAAAGCAGGATCCGCCGGCCACGGAAATACTTCACCAACCGTCTCATGGTCGGGAAAAAGGCATCAGCTCTGGAGAAGCGGGTCAGTTTACCACTGTTTGCCATGTCAATGACCCTCCTTCTGAATCGCATCGATGGACTGATAGATGGCATCCGTCTTCAACAGCTCATCCCGGGTACCGACACCCTCGATCTTGCCATCCTTCATGACCACGATCCGGTCGGCATCCTGAATGGTGGAAAGCTTCTGGGAGATGATGATCTTCGTCATTCCCGGAAGCTGGGTTTTCAGGTTCTCCTTGACTTCGCTTTCGGTGATCCGGTCCAAGGCGGAGAAGGAATCATCGAGGATCAGAATCTTGGGTTTACGTAAAATAGCCCTGGCCAGGCAAAGGCGTTGGCGCTGACCGCCGGAGACATTGCTGCCGGTCTGCCCCAATTGGGTGGCAAAGCCGTCGGACAACTGGTTTTGGATAAAGTCATAGCAGCCGGCAATCTGACAGGCCTGTCTGATCTCCTCGTCACTGGCACTGGGATTGCCCCAGAGCAGGTTCTCTTTGATGGTTCCTGAGAAGAGCCGCGGCGACTGGAAGGAGATGGCGATGGCTTTCCGTAAGGTGGCTAACGAATAGTCCTTGACGTCATGCTCTCCGACATAAAGGCAGCCTTGGCTGACATCATAGAAGCGGTCAATCAGGGAGACTAAGGTTGACTTGCTGGAGCCGGTCTCACCGGTGATGCCGATAAAGGCGCCATCGGGGATGTTGAGCGTGATGTCTTCCAAGACGTTTTCCGTGGCATCCTTCTTGTATTTGAAGGAAACATGGTCAAAGCGGACACTGCCGTCTTCAACGGCAAGCGTCGAATCGGTGGGATCCACGATCTCGCTTTGGGCTAAGAAGACTGCCTTGATACGGCTGTAACTGGCTTCGGCTCTCGTGAAGATCATGAAGACATTGGATAGCATCGTTAACGAGGCCAAAGTCTGCATCACGTAATCGAGGAAGGTTGCCATGTTGACGATCATCACGGCCTGCTGGTTAGCAATGGCATACTGACCGCCGATCCAGAGGATTCCTAGAACGCAAAGATAGGTCATCAGCTGAATCAAGGCCATATTGAGGGCATTGATGCCTAAGGCCTTGTTGCCTAAGCCTTTGACTTCCGTGTTGACGTCATTGAACTTCTCAAACTCCCGCTCCTTCTTGGCATTGGCTCGGACGAGCTTCATGGCCGTTAAGGATTCCTGGGTTGTCCGGTTGATCTTATCGAGAGCCTGCTGCAGGGAAAGGAACATCGGCTTGGTCAGCATCAGGATGATGATTAAAAGAATGGCCATTGCCGGCAGGATGATGGCAAAGACGATGCTGAGCTCCCGGGAGATCAGCAAGGCAAAGACCATTGAGCAGGCTAACTGCAGCGGTGCCCGCAACAAAGGGCGGATGGTCTGACAGAAGGTATCGGAGATGATCTGGACATCGTTGGTCATCCGGGTCACCAGGGAATTGATGCGGAAGTCATCGAGGTTGCTGAAGGAGAATTCCTGGATTTTCCGGTACTCTTCCTTCCGTAGCTCAAAGCCGAGTCCCCGGCCGACCCGGGCCGTGAACTGAGCCGTCAGAATACCGAGGACAAAAGCGATGACGGCAAAGGAAACCATCACGATGGCAACCAGGGTGACAACCGACTTGTCTAAGCCGGTGACCGTGGCACCCGTGCCATCGTATTGCAGCCCCTTCTTCAGTAGGAGATTTGACAGGAACGGAACGGAAATCTCCAAAGCGCATTCGATGATGATGGAGGCAACCGTCACCCAAAAATAGCCCCGGTAGGGTTTTAGGAAACGGACGATAGAGAAAGAGGCGGAATGCTGTTTCTTCATAGGGTAATAGACTGATGCTTAGCTATTATAGCTGAACTTCAAGCGGATTATTTTACTTTTCGATGTCTCTTTGGCTATACTTAATACGAACCTAGGAGGAATCACAGGTTATGAAAGATTTGAAAGGGACGCAGACAGAGAAGAATCTTCAGGCAGCGTTTGCTGGCGAGAGCCAGGCACACACCAAGTATGCCTACTATGCCGCTGTTGCTGAGAAGGAAGGCTATGTCGGATTCGCCGAACTTTTTGAAGAAACGTCGAAGAATGAGAACGAACATGCGGAAGTCTGGTTTAAGTATCTGCATGGCGGAAGCATTCCGACCACAGCTGACAACATCACCGATGCTGCCAACGGTGAGCATTATGAGACGACCACGATGTATCCGGAATTTGCCAAGGTTGCCCGTGCTGAGGGCTTCCCGGAAATTGCCGCGAAGATGGAGCTTGTCGGTGCTGTCGAAGCTCGTCATGAAGCCCGTTATAAGGCCATGCTCGAGTCTCTCAAGACCAATAAGTTCGTCATCAAGGAAGGTGCGGTCATCGTCTGGAAGTGCCAGATCTGCGGTCATGTCCATGTCGGACCGACTGCCCCGGCCATCTGCCCGATCTGCGGCCATAAGAATTCCTTTGCTCCGGAAGTCGTCAACTACGATTGGAAAGCCAAGTAGAGCCTAGATTCCGTATCCGAAAGGAGGTTTCGGCCCACGCCGAAGCCTCCTTTTTCGGTGGTTCTGTCAAGCCCGGACGTTGGCTTGAGGGAACAAAAGATGAAAAACTGTGAAAATATTTTCATAAGCCTTTTCATTCGTTGTAAAATACTTGTATAATAATTCTAATCTAGCAATTAGAATTTGGAGGTTTGCTTATGGAAGATAACAAGAAGATGTACAAAGACAGAGTGACAATTTACGAGGTTGCCAAGGTTTCCGGCGTGTCCTTAGCGACCGTCAGCCGTGTCATCAACAATCATACCAACGTCACGGAAAAGACCAAAAAGGCCGTCAATGACGCCATTCAGAAGCTGGGCTATAAGCCGAGTGCTTTGGCGCAGGGCTTAGCCAACTCCCGTTCGACCAATATTGGCATCATGATCCCGTCGACCGGCTACAACTATGTTTCCAACATGCTCGATGGCATGATCGATGTTGCCAAGATCTACGGCTATATCACTTCGATTTTCATTACCAAGAGAACCAAGGAAGATGCCGCTGCCGTCATTGAATCGCTCATCAAGAGCCATGTCGATGGCGCCGTCATTTATGATGATGAACTGGGCACCGATGAGATACGTTCCATCCAGAACTACCATATTCCGCTGATTGTCATCGGCCACGATATGGAAGGCGAGGCCTTAGGCTCGATTGAAATCGAGTACAAGGATCCGGTCATGGATGTCGTCAAAGAGTATCTCCTTTCCGGCCACGATGACGTCTATCTGCTCGACATCGTCAATCAGGGCAAGATGCTGGATGAGATCCGCGACGGCTTAGTCGAATACGGCAAAGCCAACGGCAAACATATCCAGTCGGTCACCTTCAACGATTCCTATGGCATTGTCTATGCCGGCATGAAAGAGTTCTTCAAGGATCATCGGTCGGGCTACTTTGTCTGCCCGCGGGATTCCTTAGCTGCGGCGGTCGTCAATGCCGCCAAGGATAACGGCTTAAGCTGCCCTGGCGATGTCCAGGTGCTGGCTGAGATCGGCTCCAAGTATTCCTACATCATCCGTCCGGAGATTTCCTCGTTCTCCATCGATATGTTCAAGGTCGGCTCCATTGCCGTCCGTATGCTGACGAAGCTTTTGGACAATTCGGCCACCGCGAAGGATAAGACCTTCCGTATCCGGGCCGTCTTCAATAAGAGAGAGACTACCAAGTAGTTTCTTTCCCATCCTTTTCCGAGGAGGCAACCATGATTCGTTTTCCTAGGGCCGTTTCTTTTGCAGGGACGATCGATACCAAGCTTTTAATTATTATTCTGGTCAGCGTCCTGACCCCGATCCTGATTGTCGGGATTGTTTTCCTGGTGCTTCATCTTTCCCGCCGCCGCTATGTCAGCTTAGCCAAGAAGCAGCGTCAGCAGTATAACGACACCCACATGCAGCTGACGGCCGATTGCAAGGGCATGGTCGGACGGTTGGGTGCCTTAGGCAAGTATTCCGATCAGTACAACGTCCTCTATCTGGAACGGAACAAGCAATACGACGATCTCCTTTCCAAACGGGATCAGGATATGGCCGTTTCCCTGGATAGCCTGGATGCCTTGATCAGCGAGAAGAACTTCAAGTCCGTCAAGGAAGTCTGCTCGCAGACGCAGGTATCGCTCGAGGCCTACATCAAGGCCGTCAGCGATTTCGGCGAAGACCTCTCCGCTCTCCTTCGGGATGATTCCGATACCCGGGAAGGATCCTTAGGCGTCAAAGAGAAATACCGCAAAGTCAGGGATTTCTATTCCCGCAACGCCACGGTCTTAAAGCCGTTGGAACGTTCCTTCGATGTCCTCTTCCAAAAAGCCGAGAAGACTTTCGTTGAATACGATTCCTTAACCGATAAGGCAGAGTATGACAAGGCCAAGGCCCTGCTACCGGAACTCGACAAGCTGCTGATGGCACTGATCGATATCATGGATGATCTGCCGACCTTTGTTTCCCTCTCCCAGGTCGTCATCCCGGAGAAGCTGAAAAAGCTGGAAGCCGATTATCAGTCTTTGGTTCAGCAGGGCTATGTTCTGGATTATCTGGCCGTCGAAGCCAACATCAAGAACATGCACGATGAACTCGGCAGCATCAGCGAACAGCTGACTTATCTCGATACGGCCGGCGTCAAAGACAAATTGGACAGCATGCAGGCCCGGATTACGGATATCCTGGTGCAGTTTGACAATGAACGCAACGCCAAGGCTGCCTTCAACAAGTCGCAGGATACGATCCTGACCTCCACCTACGAGCTGGAACGTCAGTATTCCCGGCTGATGAATCAGATGCCGGATTATCGGAAGACCTATACGCTGGACAAGCGTTATGTCGATCAGATGAGTTCCCTCAAGAACGATATCGAAGCCATCAGCTTCCTCAAACGGGATCTGGACAGCTACATCGATACTTCCAACAAGCAGCCTTACACCGTCGTCTATAAGAAAGTCACCGATCTGCAGCGGGAGATCCGCAAGGTGGATCAGACGATGCAGGACTACAGCACCTATCTCGATTCCCTCAAGACCAAGAGTCAGGAAATTTATGCGGGCTTACGCAACTACTACCTGAAGCTGAAGAAGGCGCAGTATCAGATGAAGAATCAGATCGGCGTCGACAGCTTCAGCGACAGCGAAGCTCCGACCTTCAAGGCGCTTTATGATGAGATTGCCGTTCTGGATCAGCTGCTCATCACCCAGCCGGTCGATGTCCCCAAGGCCAGCGAGGAGTTTGCACCCTTCGTCACTCAGTGCGATGAACTGGTCAGCGTCATCGAGAAGAAGAGCATCGAATGCAAGAATGCCGAGACGGCCATTGTCTATGCCAATGCCTACCGCGTCGAATATACCGATAGCCGGCCGTTATTGGATACCGCCGAGAAAGCCTTCAATGAAGGTGATTTCGACCGGGCTTTGGAAAATGCTCTCAGTGTCATCAAGTCGTTCTCTGCCCAGCAGCAGAATACGGCCGCGACGACTCAGCCCTAAGGATTTATGTCGGACGACTTTATCTATTTCGATTGTAGCGCCACCACCCAGCCTTATCCGGAAGTGCTGGATACCTTTGTCAAGGTTTCCCGGGATGATTTTGCTAACCCCTCCTCCAACCATGCTCTGGGCTATCAGGCCTCCGCGATGTTAGAGAAGGCGAGAGCCCAGAGTGCCAAGTATTTAGGCTGTCTTCCCGAGGAAGTCATCTTCACTTCCGGAGCCACCGAAGGCAATAACCTCGCCATCAAAGGCGTCGCCTATCATCAGAAGAGCTGGGCCAAACGGCTCATCACCACCAAGGCCGAGCACCCCTCGGTCCTCTCTGTTTTCAAGGAACTGGAGACGGAAGGCTTTGAGGTCATTTATCTCGATTACGATAAGGACGGTCACCTCGACTTCAACCAGCTGGAAGCATCGCTTAACGACGAAACCTCCTTGGTTTCGATCATGGCCGTCAACAATGAGATAGGCTATGTCTTTGATATTGCTAAGGCCTCTCAGCTGATTCATCAGAAAACCCGTGCCTATCTTCATGTCGATGCCACCCAGGCTATCGGCAAGATGATGGTTCCGAAGACCTCCTATGATCTCTTGACCTTCTCCGGCCATAAGATCGGCGGCCTCAAGGGAAGCGGCATCCTTGTCAAGAAGAAAGCCGTCCTCCTGGATCCTCAGATCTTAGGGGGCGGACAGGAGAAAGGCTACCGTTCCGGAACGTCCATGTTAGGACTGGACTGCTCGTTAGCCACAGCCCTACGGATTTCGACCGAGACGCTGCCGCAGCGCCTGAAGCAGGTTCAGCAGGTCAATCAGGCCTTGCGGGAAGGCTTAAGCGCTATTCCGGAAGTCGTCATCACCTCGCCGAAGGAGGCCTCGCCTTTCATCCTGAACTTTGCCCTCACTCAGCATAAAGGCAGTGTCGTTGCGGAAGCCTTGAGCAATGCCCATATCTATGTTTCGACCACCAGCGCCTGCTCCAGCCGGGAAGTCGGTAAGAGCTATGTGCTGGAAGCTGCCGGCTATGATGATGTCATCAGTGCCAATTCCATCCGCCTCTCTTTCTCCGGAAACGAGACGTTGGAACAGGTTCAGGTGTTCCTGAAAACCCTGACTGGGATTCTTCAGGCTCTCAAGGCAAAGGAGTAATCACGATGTCCACAGATATGATCATTGTCTTCTTCGGGGAGCTATCGACCAAAGGCAAGAACATCATGGATTTCATCCGCCTTTTAGGTCACAACATCCGGTATGCTTTACGGTCCTTCAAACGCCTCGGCTTTGAAATCAAGAAAGATCACATCTATGTCCTTCTCAATGGCGAGAACTACGAGGATGTCAAAGCCGCGTTAAGCAAAGTCAGCGGAATTGGTTCTTTCGCTTTAGCCAAAGCCATTGAGCCGGATATGACTAAGATTGAAGAAGAGTCTCTCCGCCTTTATCAGTTAAGCGGCAAGACGACCTTCAAGGTTCAGGCCAAGCGTCCGGATAAGACGTTTGCCTTCACCAGTGACCAGATCAACCGCGAGGTCGGCGCCTATATCCTCACCCATGTAACGACCAGCAAAGTCGATGTCCATACGCCGGAGCTCCTTATCCATGTGATGGTCCGGAAAGAGGCCGTCTATGTCTATGCCATAAAGGACAAAGGCTTAGGCGGCTATCCCGCCGGGATTGCCGGCAAGTCCCTGCTTTTGATCAGCGGCGGCATTGATAGCCCGGTTGCGGGTTATCTGATGATGCGCCGTGGCGTCAAGATCGAAGCCATTCACTTTGCGGCTCCGCCTTATACCTCGGCTCAGGTCATCGATAAGATCCATGACCTGCTGCATGTCCTGAATCAGTATCAGCCGGATATCAAATTGTATGTCGTTCCGTTCACGGATCTTGAGAAGAAGATCTATGAGGTTGCCGGTCCGAGCTACTGTGTGACCGTGATGCGCCGGATGATGCTCCGCATCAGCGAGTCGATTGCCTATTCCCATAACGATCTCGTCCTCTCCGGCGGGGAATCCATCGGTCAGGTCGCCAGTCAGACCTTGCCTTCGATGAAGGTCATCGAGGAATGCTCCACGATGCCGATGATAAGGCCGTTGGCCTGTTATGATAAGACGGAGATCATCGATATCGCTCAGAAGATCGGTACTTTCGATATCTCCATCCGCCCTTATGAGGACTGCTGCACCATCTTCCAGATCAAGGATCCGGTGACGCATCCCAAGCTTGAGGACGTCAAAGCCATCGAGGCTGCCTTCGACTGGCAGAGCATGGTCAAAGACTGCGTCAAGAACACCAAGGCCGAGCATATCACCCTCGAGAAGGAAGAAGAGTTCTAGGAAAAGATGAAGGCCGCTCCCGGATTGGGAACGGCCTTTTTTTGTCACCAATAAAAATAGCTTATTTTATCGTTTTTATGGTAGAATATTTTAAAAACAAGAGAAAAAGCATAGAAAAACAGCTAATTTTTAGTAAACACTAACTGGGTCAATAAGTTCAAAGTTTCCACTCATTTTCATTTTCTGTTCACGAATTTATCGGAGGAATCCTATGAAAAAGATTGACTGGCACACATTCTATAAGAAAAAGTCTTTTTGGGTCCGTTTCCTCAGGTTTGCCTTGCAGGTGGTGGCCTTCTTCCTCTTTCCGGGTCTCTTCATCCAGGCCTTCTTAGGGATCGGAACCCTGATCCAGGACATCCGTGTCGGCAGTTATTCCGGCTTGGCCAGCGCCCTGTTCCCCACCATTCTTTTACTGTTGGTGACGATTCTTTTCGGCCGGTTCTTCTGCGGCTACCTTTGTGCCTTCGGTTCCTTAAGCGACGGGATGACCTTCATCGGCCATGACCTCTTCGGTTTGAAGACACGGATGCCGGAGAAGGTCGATCAGATTCTTAAGTATATGAAATATGCGGTCCTCTTGGCTTTCTTCATTGCCTTCTTCTTTACCTTGACCCCGATGGGAGACTGGGATCCGTGGTCGAGCTTCGGAACCCTGTTTACGATTCCGATGTCCGCCGAAAACTATAAGACGGCCTTCACCACCTTGCTTCCAGGTACCTTGATTCTTCTTGCTATCCTGATAGTGGAGATCTTCTATCAGCGTTTCTTCTGCCGCTATCTTTGCCCGATGGGAGCGTTGTTCTCCTTGGCTTCCCTGTTACGGATTACCAAAATCAAGAAAGAGCGGAGCAACTGCGGCATCTGCCGGATCTGTGCCAATGCCTGCCCGATGGGAATCCCGACTTACAAATATGATGTCATCAAGAGCGGCGAATGCATTGACTGTCTCGAATGTGCGCTGAGCTGTCCCCGCAGCAACCCCGAAGTCACGCCACTTCCTAAGAAGGCGGGCTACTGGGCCATGTCCGTGCTTTTCGTATCGACGATAGGGCTGTATTATCTTGGCAATATCGCCGTCAATAATATCTTTGCAACGGCCACCGTCGCTAACGGGACAGCCTATGCCGATGGCGTCTATCAAGGCAGCGGCCAAGGTTTCCGTGGCACGGTCACGGTAGAGGTCACCATCAGCGGCGGCAAGATCACGACCATCACGACCGTCTCGGAATCCGATTCGTCTTCCGATTCCCATGAGAACCATTATCAGACGGCCTTTGATACGATCATTCCGGAGATCATTGCCAATCAGTCGACGTCTGGCGTCAATACCGTCAGTGGCTGTACCTTCTCCAGCAACGGCATCTTAACGGCCGTCAAGGCTGCCTTGGCCTTGGCTGCCGCCTAGTCCTATGAAGTCGCAGATCACGTTCTTTTCCTTAGGAACCGTCAACACCCTTTTAGCCTATGGCCCGAACGCGACAGTCGCCTTAGGAAAAGTACAGAAACGGATTGAGGAAATCGATGACGAGATGTCCGTCTTCAAAGAAGACAGCATCGTCAGAAAAATCAATCAGCAAGCCGGACTATCTCCCGTAGTTGTCCCTAAAGATATCTTTGACGTTCTTTCCTGTTCTAAGGAAATTGCTAAAACAAGTGAGGGTGCTTTTGATATCAGCGTCCGACCCTTAAGTCAGCTTTGGGGCTTTGGAACCAAGCTGAATTTCATTCCTCCGGCTAAGGACATCCAAGGCCTGCTTTTGGGTGGCCTGGTTGACTTCCGTCAGCTGGTCCTGAACCCGAAAGAACAGACGGTCTTTCTGAGTCAGAAAGGAATGTCGATCGACCTGGGCGGGATAGCCAAAGGCTATGCCGCCGATGAAGCCAAACGGATTCTGAAGGAGGAAGGCATCACGGCCGGTCTCATCAATCTGGGTGGCAACGTCCTCGGTCTGGGATCGTTCGACAAAGACAAACCTTGGAAGGTCGGCATCCGTAATCCTTTCACGGCTAATGGAGAGTATTTTACGATTTTGTCCATTACGGAAGAGACGGTGGTGACCTCCGGCATCGATCAACAGTTCTTCATCCAGGATGGCGTTGTCTATCACCATATCCTGGATCCGCGGACAGGCTATCCGAGTCAGAGCGGACTGGTGAGCGTCACTGTGATCGGCAAGGAGAGCATGGTTGCCGATGGCTTAGCCACGGCCTGCTTCGTCCTGGGCAAGGACAAAGGAGCCGAATTAGCCAAGAAAGAAGGCTATCAGACCCTCTTTGTGACAAAAGAAGGAAACGTCTATTCCAGTTTCCAGACACCGCTGGCGACTCCGGCTAAGTAAGAAACTTAATGCATCAGAAAAGGCTGCCTCAAGTCGGGGCAGCCTTTTTGAGTCTTGGAATTATCTTATCTACTTCTTACGGACAAAGAGGAGAACCAAGGCACCGCAGGCAGCGACGATACCGATGATGCCGACAACCATGCCGACGACACCGAGAGTCTTAGCGCTCTTGGCAGCAGCATTGGCAGCATCTGCATCGGACTTGGCAGCAGCGGCATCCGAGTTGGCGGTAGCGGCGGCAGCATTGGCGGAGGTAGCGTTGGCGTTAGCAGCCGAGGCAGCAGCGTTGGCAGCGGCAGCGTCAGACTTGGCACTGTCAGCTGTTTCCTGAGCCGAAGTAACCGGATCCTTATAGCCGGCAGCCTGAGCGATGGTCAGGGTGAAGTCCTGGAAGTATTCGGAGGAAGTCGTAGTCGAACCACTCCAGCCAGGGACGACCTTCAATTGGATGACATCAACGGTGAACTTGTAGGTCCCAGCAGTAGTAGGAGTTCCGGTGATGGCGCCATTAGTATCCATAGCCAGACCATCCGGAAGAGTCGAACCAGCCTTCAGGGCATAAGAGACAATATAGTTGGTCGTCGACGTGTTGTTACCCGTGCCAGTCGTGACATCGTGGGTGTAAACCTTCTCAGACGAGAGCTGAGCTGTGAACGCAGTTCCGGCAGTGCCTTCGGTCTTATCGATGGCAAAGGTCGGGGCAACATTCAAGGTTACCTTGACATCCTTGGTAACCCAGTTATCGGCGTGGATGGTGACTGTAGCAGTATAAGTACCATTGTTGGCAATATTGCCGGAGAGTACGCCATTGGTGGTTAAGGAGACACCGGCCGGAAGATTATCGGAAGTGTAAGAGATGTTGGTAGTTCCGAATGTCTTAGTATCGCTGATGCCGATATCATAAGAGAAGTCAATGCCGGCACCGGCATCCAGCGTCTGATCCTTCCAGGCATCTAAGCCCAGATGGTTCTTCTGCTGGTTGGAGTTGGCCGTGACATAGAGGAAGCGATGAGCCGACTGGCGGAAGTAATAGTAGAGAGTCCATAACTCAGTACCATCCAGGACCGGAACCTTCTTCGTCTTATCCCAGGTTCCAAAGTACTTCGTAACGGCAGCATCCGTCGTAGCACCGCTCATGCCAAGCAAGGCATCGCAGCCAGCAACACGGGCCATATAACCATTGGAGTAGGTACCGGTATAAGTGAAGGAACCGGCATCGGTCTCGGCATAGCCATCGAAGCCCCATTCACTACGGAGCAGATCCGTCATCAGCTTCGGATTGTCGTAGCAGTTGACGTAACCGATGGAGTTCATGGCGCCCATGATGCCCTTGGTCTTGCCAGCCTCGACCGCATAACGGAACGGCTTGAGGTAGATTTCACGCATTGCCTGCTCCGAAACGAAGACATGGATGCCCGATCTCTGAGTTTCCTGATCGTTGAGAGCAAAGTGCTTGGTATAGGCATAGAGTCCCTTCTTCTGAGCAGCGGCAATGGAAGCCGCAGCAATCTTTCCACCTAACAGACCATCTTCGGAATAGTATTCGAAGCAACGGCCGGAGAACGGCGAACGATGGGTATCCATAGCCGGACCATACCAGCCATTTCTCTGACCCCATAATCCTTCTTCGCCCATGGCATTGCCAAATTCAGAAGCCAGTTCAACGTTGTATGTAGAAGCCAAAGTTGCTTCACAGGCAAAGTCAACACGATAGATGCCAGAAGGACCATCGATATCAACAGCAACAGCTTTGCCAATACTAGCAGCACCGCCATTCTTCCAACCGCAGGACTCGGTCATTTCAACGATTTCCGTAAACGGCATTTCATTGAGAGCCTGCTGGTACTTCGGATCATCGTAGGCTAACCCATCCAGATCAGCGAATTTGACGCTGGTAGCGGTGGAACCTTGGTCATAGTCGGAACCGAAGGCAGCCACGACATCGGCCTTGGTCTTCTTCATCGAAGCAACCTGATAATCGCCGACATCCGTTGTTCCTTCCGAATTGGCAGCAGTCATCATGGAATTGATGAGACCAAAGGTGGAATCCGTCAGCTGACCATCGGTAGCGGTCGGAGCAGAAGGAGTGACCAGATGGTTAGCGGAAGCACGAGTCATTGCCGTGAACTTGACGCCATCGCCTTCCATCGGCAGCGAACGGTTCGGATTGACCTTGGTCGTATCCGGAACGTAATTGCCGGAAGCATCCTTCTTGGTCTCATAGGTCGAGAAGAGGTTCTTGACCTGATTGTCGGTGACACCATCGGTCTGATAGTCGATATTGCTCGCCGCCGTGAAAATGGCGCTGCCACCATCGACCGTGTGAGAATCCGACTGAATGCCGACAACAATCTTGCCCGCATCAATCTCATAGCCGTAATGGTCATCCTTGTTGGCATCATTGTAGTCATAGGAAGCCATATCTTCGGCATTGAACTCAATGGTCACATCTTCGCTGGCGCCAGGAGCCAGGAGACTGGTCTTGGCAAAGCCAACGAGATTACGGCTGGCCTTTTCGATGCCGCCGTCCTTATAATCCGGATTGGCAAAGGCCTCGACGACCTTCTTGCCAGCGACAGAACCGGTATTCTTAACGGTGACGACCATATCCACAACCTTGGAATCCTGGGTCAGAGCCGTGGCCTCAGCACCATCGATGGTGGTTGTCTTCAGCGTCATCTCGAAAGTGGTGTAGCTTAAGCCATAACCGAACGGATAGACGACGTTGTCCTTGTACCAGGTCTCACCATCGCCGGCCTTGGCAGCATCCTTATCGGAGGCCATGGTCTCATAGTACTTATAGCCGACATAGATGCCTTCCTCGTATTCCACATACTTATCCAGCTCACCGGTCTTGGTGTACGTGGCTTTCTGATCCGCAGTAGCTGAAGCCGGAGCGGTTAAGGAGTAGTTGGTCGTCGTGCCATCATCCTGAGAGGCACGGTTATCACCGAAGTTCTTGTAAGTCGGATCCTTGGTGAAATCGCCAGGGAAGATATCGACGGTATGGCCCGACGGATTGGTCGTGCCATTGAGAATGGTGCCTAAGGCATAGAAGCCCGTGCCGCCAGGACCGCCAGCCCAGATGATGCCGCCGATGTTATCATCTTTGGCAACCGAGCCGAGTTCGATCGGGTTCGAGGAATTGACAACTAAGACGATCTTCTTGAAGGCCTTAGAATCCTCGACCATCTTGATCATCTGTTTTTCGTTATAGGATAATTCAAGATAGTGAGTATCCTTGGTGTACTTCTTGGTGCCATCACTGGCTTCATCGCCGACTTTGTCGTTCTTATAGTCATCGACGACATTGGTCGTCGGAATATCGCTGCCTTCGGAACCGGTTCTCATCACATAGATGATGGCGGCATCGCTATAGGCACCGAACGTATTCTTGACGGCATTGTCATAGTCTTCAACCGGCGTTTCGCCGACATCAATGATACCGCCGAACATTCCGGTAGCCGAATGACGTCCTTCGCCGGAACGCTTGGTATCATTGTAGAAAGCCTTGAGGCCAGGATTGATGTTGAAGCCAGCGGCTTCTAACGCTTCATAAGGGCCAACGGCCTTATAGTAGCCTTTCGTGGCACCGCTGCCACCGCCGCCGATGTTCGGAGTTAAGGAATTCTTGCCGAAGACAGTGATGTTTTTGGCACCGGTCAACGGAAGGGTATTGTTGTCGTTCTTCATCATAACCATACCTTCTTCAGCAATCTTGGTGGTCAGATCCCTGGCAGCATTGGCGGAGTCCTCATAGGTGGCATAATCCGTGTAGAAGTTCTTCTTGACCGTACCGGCAGACTGCTTGATCGGGGTGATGGCAGTGAGACCCGTTACCGAAGAACCGGCCTCCACGCCACAAAGCCCGAATCCTAAGACACCGACGACAGCTAGAAACAAACTTTTCTTGTTTTTCATATGTTTTTCCTTTCTTTTCGACCCCTTCGTACGATAGACGGCCAACTTAAAAACGCGTCTCTGGACTCCCTCCTTTTTGGTTTTTTGTCAATCACACCTACCGGTGTTCTTGAACTGAAAAAAGCATAAACGTTAAAGGGCTTACATTGTCAAAAGGTAACTTATCCTTTTTTCGAGATGGCGCCAACTTGAAAGGTTTTGCCCTCTTAGTTTCTTGCAAGGTCTCCGGGGAAGATGACGGTCAGATCAAAGATTCCGCCCTTAGCAGAAGTCGTCAGGGTACCGTCATAGGTGTCCATCACGGCCTGAATGCTTTTCATGCCAAAACCATGGATCGTTTTATCCTCTTTGGTCGTTTCCAGCTGCCGATCCTGATAGACCAGATTTCCTTCATAGTAATTAAGCTCAGATAAAATGACCATATTTCCCTGCTTTTTCAGATTGACGGAGACAACCCGCTTGCTGACTTCCGGAAGCTTGCTGACGGCTTCAAAGGCATTGGAAAGGATGTTTTCAAATAAAGAATAAAGGTCTTCATCGGTTAAGAAGGCCAGGTCGTTGCTGTCTCCCGAGAAAGTGAAATTGATCTGATGAGAGGCCGCATAGTCGCTCTTGGAACCAAGGACATAGTTCAGGGTTTCCCGCGGGGTCTTGACCTTCAGATTATAGTTATCCAAGGCTTTTTCCATGGTTTCAATCTGTTCCGGCGGGACCTTGCCGTCAAAGGAATGGATGAAATGCCGGAGGTCGTGAAGCGCCAGGCGGACATCCTGCTGGGCGTTCTCCTTAGCGGCCTCATTGGTCTTTTCAAGATCGTAATTCCGTTGCAAATCAGCATATTCCTTTGCCTTCTGGCTGCGGTCGGCGTAAAGGTAGGCGAGGATTCCGAAAGGAAAAGCGAAGAGGAGTAATCCCACCCCATAAAAGAGGGCATTCTCATGATTGAACTGGTTGACGATCAGCAGCAGGCTATCAATGGCAAAGGCCACGATGAAAAGACAAAGTGCCGGTGCGTAATTAAAGGCATAGCCTTTCAGCTTTCGGAGACGGAAATAAAGGAAGAGACCGAACAAGGCATTCAGGAAAACAAGCAGCAACGCCAACGTCAGATAAGCCACGGACGTGGGGCCGGTCTGCAAAAGAATCAGCAGGGCAGCGGCTTTCAGGCAGACATCAAAGGAGAAGGCAATTAACGAGAAAATCAGCAGCTTTCCTGTCGGTATCTTCAGGACATAACGGAAATAGATCAAGGATCCGAAGATGACAATTCCATAATAAAGGAACTGATAAACACTATAGAAAATAGTCTGGAAGTTTTCCCACATCTGTGTGAAGGCCGACATCCGGAAGTCATTGATCATCTTCCGGATGACATATTCCAATCCGATGGAAACACCGCCGACCGTCAAAGCAATTAAAGCAGAAAAAAGAAGGTAAAACTTCCGACTCCGTTTCCCTTCGCCGAGAAAAGCCAAGCAGACCGAGATAACAAAACCCACCAGAAAACACGCTTCCAGGCAATACCATCCGACCGTGCCCTCTTCCAAATAGACGAGGTAAAGCATAGCCTATTTTTCTCCTGTCAGATACTGGATAAGGTCGTGCTTGAAATACTTTTTACGAGGATGGGAAACCTTAAGAACATCTTTGCCGACCTTGACAAAATACCCTTTCATATTATCGACATGGCTGAGATTGACAAGATAGCATTTGTTGCACAGGGAGAATCCCAGTCCTGAGACCCGCTCTTCGATGTCTCCCAGTTTGCCCCGGAAGGATACCGTCGTGGTATCCGTATGGATGGTGATGAAGTGACCGTTGACGGAGAAATAGGTGATGTCAGAACTGTCGAAGGTATAGACTTTGCCTTTGCAGGTAAAGACAAGATTGCTGTCGCTGGTCGTCTTGACATCTCTTAAAATACGGACCATCTTCAGCTTCAGGGCCTCATAGGTGAGGGGTTTGAGGATGTAGTCGATGGCATTGACGGTATAGCCTTTGATGGCAAACTGACTGTAATCGGTTAAGAAAACGATGGGTGTCGTATCCTGCTTCTCCCGGATTTTCTCCGCCAGGCTCATGCCATCGAGTCCGGGCATCTGGATGTCCAGGAAAATGAGATCGAAGTTATGGCAGTACTTGTTGAGGAACTCCAGGGAATCATGAAAAGGATACACCGCAAAAGATAAACCGGTCTCTGTACTGTAGCGGTTCAGAAACATGGACATCTGATCGGTGACTTTCTTGTCGTCGTCGACGAGTGCGATTCTCATAAGTTAATCACCTAAGTATCCTTTATTGAGAAGAAGAGTTGGTTTCTACCCCTCATTCTAGCACGGAAACGGCATGAACTGATAGGGTATGAAGACACTTATGCCACCAAAAAACCGCCCTTTCAGGCGGTCTTTTATGCGTTGGATACAACTACTTCTTGACGTTAGCGGCAATTGCCTTGTTGGCGCTGTCGACTAAAGCCTTGAATTCGGTCGGGTTCGTGGCAGCAAGCTCGCTGAGCATCTTGCGGTTAAGCTCGATGTTGGCTAACTTGAGGCCATACATGAACTGCGAATAGCTGGTATCGTTGGCTTTGCAGGCAGCCGAGATACGGCGGATCCAAAGCTTACGATAGTCCTGTTTACGTTCCTTACGTCCGTTGAAAGCATACCAATCAGCTCTCATCACGGATTCTTTAGCAGTCTTATACAGTCTATGACGGGCACCGAAGAAACCTTCGGCTCTCTTCATGATACGCTTACGGTTAGCGTGTCGGACGGTTCCACCCTTGACTCTCATGATTCAATTACCTCTTTCGTTTAACGACTGATAAGGCCCTTCATCTTGATGGTCTGAACATTGTTTAAATATCTGGCCTTACGGTTGTGAACGATGTTCTTGTGCTGCTTGTTGTGCGAGAGGTGGGAAGTGTTCTGATTCCACTTCTTGATCTTTCCCGTCGCCGTAATCTTAAATCTCTTAACAGCCCCACGCTTACTCTTCATTTTAGGCATAGTGATACCTCCTATTTCTTGGGACTAACCATCACGAAGTAATCCCGACCCAGCATTTCCGGAGAACCCTCGACAATACCGTAGTCTTTGATCTGATCAAGGAAGTAGTTCAGCGTGGCCGTGACAATATCCATACGCTGCGACATTCTGCCCTTGATGAAGACGGCAACCTTGACCTTCATGCCATCCTGCAGGAATTTGATGCCTGCCTTGGCCTTGGTTTCAAGATCGTGCTTATCGGTTGTGGCCGTGAAGCGGATTTCCTTGATGACAGTCCTCTTTTGGTTCTTCTTGGCTTCTCTTTCTTTTTTGTCCTTGTCGAACTTGAACTTGCCGTAGTCGAGGATTCGGCAGACAGGCGGATTGGCCTGGGGCGAAACGCAGAGAATATCCATATTCAGATCCATGGACTTCTGCAGGGCTACACGCATCGGGACAACACCGAAAGACTCACCATTAGGTCCAATCAGCAGGACTTCCTTGAAATGAATCCTCTCATTGACCAAGTCGGAATTGTAATTCCCTCTCGGCCGGAACGACGGCTTCGACTGATAATCGTTTGTTATAAGACTATTCCTCCATCGAGATACTTAACGAAAAAGCGGACTCCGAATCACAGGAGCCCGCTTTGACAATGCTTTGAGGATGATCCGCTAACACCCTGCCCAACTCAATGGACAGCAAGCAGTCATCTTTTTGTTAGGCATTTGACCTACCGGAACATTATCCAGTCAGGTGAGAACGGGCGTTCTGCTTTCCTATGTGCGATTTTTCGCGTAAATAAGTATAGACGAGACATCAGCGGATGTCAACTTTTTTCACGCTAAGAATCCAAAAACGCTAAGAATCAAAGAAAAACGCTGGCGGTTTCCCGCCAGCGTCTGCTTTACTTCACCGTTCCGAAGATACGATCGCCGGCATCGCCAAGACCCGGGCAGATGTAGGCATTCTCATTGAGGCAACGATCCAGACAGCCGATGGTGACCGGAATATCCGGATTGACCTTGCAGAAGGCAGCGATGCCTTCCGGTGCGGCGATGATGGCGATGAAGTGGATGTTCTTGGCACCATGCTGCTTCAAGAGCTCAACGGCACCTAAGGCCGAACCGCCGGTCGCAAACATCGGATCCAGCAGATAGATATCTCTTTCTTCGAGGTTATACGGCAGTTTGCAATAGTATTCATGCGGCTTATGCGTGACTTCATCCCGGTAGAGGCCGATATGACCGACCTTGGCCGACGGCACCAGCTCGAGAAGACCATCCACCATGCCGAGTCCGGCACGGAGAATCGGAACGAAGCAGAGCTTCTTTCCGGAGACAACCGGCTCCATCGCCTTTTCGATCGGGGTCTGAACCTCAATCATTTCGGTGGGGAGATTCCGTAAGGCTTCATAGCCTTCCATGATGGCGATTTCCTTCACCAGATGGCGGAACTCATTGGTACCGGTATTGACATCTCTTAATAACGTAATCTTATGCTTGAGTAACGGATGATCTAGGACGGTGACATTGGGGTAATTCTTAATGTCGAAGTTTTCCATAGGCACAAACCCTCGCTTTCCTAGGTATTCATTATAACCTGTCTTCCGGAAAAGAGCCTAGATTTTTTATCGGATTTTGCCTTGCTTCCGATACTTTTCGGATGAAAGCAATTACAGGTCAGCAAAGCCTCATTTTTTTGGTATACTATTAGTTCCCACTGATAAGAAACAGAAAACAGATCATCTCTTTTTCCTGCTATTTCAATCGATTGGAAGCAGGAAAAGCACTTCCTATGTTTTTCATTTTGCTTAGAACGCCCAGCTATCCAAGAATTGGAAACATTCTTTGGATTATTGACGGCTGCCATCCGTCCAAGGCATCCTATAAAATGTATACCAAAAGTGATACAATTATTCTTAAAGGAGACCTCTCCATGGAAAAGACAGAAACAATTCATATTCGGATTGATCCCAGACTGAAGAAGGAAAGTGAGGACATCCTTTCCCGTTTGGGCGTGAACACTTCCTATGCCGTCAATATGTTTCTGCAGCAGTTGGTCTATCAAAAGGCTTTTCCTTTTGAGGTGGCACTGCCGAAAGAAAACAACAAGGAAAAAACAGAAAGACTTGCTTATGCCATTAACATGACGGGTGGCAAGGAGCCTTCTCCTAAAGCCAAGAAAATCATCCACCTTTACGTCAATGGGGATATTGACTATGAGACGGCGGTGTTTGCTATCAGGAGACTCACTCAGAAATCCTGATTGTTATCTTATTCTTTGGCGATGAGCAGCGGACGGATCCGATCTATGTCTTGGGCTGCCATGGCTGGCAGCTCTTTTTCACTGACCAGGTGGAAGTGATCGTAGGTAAAGGCCGGGGCCACCAGGCAGCCTACCACACTGTAGCCAGTCTTCAGATCCATCCGGGATCCGAAGATGTTGCCTTTGCGGACCAGATACTGAAGCACTTCGCCGTGCTTTGTATTCGGACCGAGCTTGGTGACGATCAGCTTTCCTTCCGGGGTTACCTCATAGATAGATGTTGCCTTCCCTTCCTGGTAATACCAGAGCTCATCCTCCTGTAAGACATGGAGATGGCTGACATCCCCTGGGGAGAGCAGAAACAGGATGGAAGAATAAAGCGGTCTTCCCTCCGTGTTGTCCCGGCTGACATAGGTCTGCCTGAAATAGCCGCCTTCCGGATGCTTCGTAAGACCTAAGGACTCAATGATCTCTGCTTTGGTCATATCGGTTATCTCCTTCTTATCCTTTCTTATTCTACGCCGGATAAGGTAGAATAGAGACCTATGAAAAGATCATTTGATACCGTCTACGAAGACAAAGAGATCCTGGTGGTGACCAAGAAGTCCGGCCTCTTGACGATTGGCACGGATAACGACCCCTACCATAACCTTTACCATTATGTGAGAGACTACCTGAACCAGAAGCGTCAGCGCGTCTTTGTCGTGCACCGGCTGGACCGGGATACCTCGGGCTTAGTCATCTTTGCCAAATCCTTTGGCATGAAGGATGATCTGCAGCTGGCTTTTGAACGAGAGGATGTCGGCCGCTACTATGAGGCCATCGTCAAGGAGAAAATCCCCGACGGCAAACAGTTCAAAGTCGAAGAATACCTGGCCTATGATGAACGTTCCGGCAATACCTATGTCACCCATGATCCCAGCGAAGGCAAGAAAGCCATCACTTTGATTAAGGCGGATCATACCAACAAATTAGGGACCGTCTTAAGCATTCAGATCCTCACCGGACGGAAGAACCAGATCCGTCTGGCTTTGAAGACATTAGGCCTGACCTTGTTGGGCGATAAGAAGTATACCGACGATGATTCCAAACGGATGTTTCTCAATGCCTACCGTCTCGTTTTTCCTGTCGAGATCGGCCTCCGCAAAAATGATTTTGCTATTTCTCCTTTATGGCTGGGAAAACGGGAAGATAACGACGAACCGAGGCTTGGCTAACTGAAACAGCCTGGCGCTTGTCAGTTTCCCTTTACTCCCGTATAATAAAAGACAGAAAGGATCCTCTTAGCGTGGTCATTACCTTTGTCATCGATATGATCGGTGCTACGAATAACGGAACCACGGTGACCGCGATGCGCACGGCTGCGGTTTTGCGTGAGCATGGCCATACCGTCCGCTTCATCGCCTTCGTCCCCAAGGACCATAGCGATTTGTCCCAATACGACATCCTTTCCCCGGTGAAGATCAACTTCGGCGTCTTCAATCCCATCATCGATGAAAACGGCATGTTCTTAGCCAAGCTTACCAAGGACGACTATCCCAAGGTCAAGGAGTTCCTCAAAGGCAGCGACCTCGTCCATCTGATGATGCCCTTCAAACTCGAGATGCAGGTCCGTCTCATCGCCAAAGCCATGGGCATTCCGGTCACCAGTGCGATGCATGTTCAGCCTGAGAACGTCTCCTACAACATCGGCATGGGTCATAGTCATCTTGTCAACGCGTTTATTTATTTTCTGTTCAACGGCTGGATGTATCACTACACCCAGAACGTCCATACCCCCAGTGAGATGATGAAGAAGCAGATGATCGCCCATAACTACAAAAACGACATCTTCGCCATCTCCAACGGCGTCAGTGCCAGATTCGTGCCGACTCCGACACCGAAGCCTGACGATCTTAAGGACAAGTACGTCATCCTGATGATCGGCCGTCTTTCCGGTGAGAAACGTCAGGATCTCCTGATCAAGGCCATCGGCAAGAGCTCCTACAATGCCAAGATCCAGCTGATCCTCTGCGGTCAGGGACCGAAGAAGAAGTGCTATCAGAAGCTCAGCGACAAATACCTGGCCAATCCGGTCCGTTTTGAGTTCGTGACTCAGGATGAACTGTTGAAGATCATCAACTACTCCGACCTTTATGTCCATGCCTCCGATGCCGAAAGCGAAGCCATCAGCTGCATCGAAGCCTTCAGCTGCGGCAAGGTGCCGATCATCTCCGACAGCAAAGTCTCCGCCACCAATCATTTTGCCTTGGATCCGCGCTGTCTTTTCAAAGCCGGCAAGAGCGAATCCTTACGGGAAAGAATCGAGTATTTCATCCAGCATCCGGAAGCCAAGGAGGAGATCAGCAAGAAGTATGTCGCCTATGGCAAGACCTTTGCCTTGGATGGCTGCGTTAAGAAGCTGGAAGCCATGTTTGAAAAAGCCATCACGGACGATCAAGAAGATAAACGACAGCATCGGGCCTACCGGACTTCCCTCCGGGAACGCCACCGCCTCAAAGTGGCGGCCAGGAAAGCCGGAATCGAGAATCCGGTCATCTTTTAGTTAACACTTTTGAACGATTTGTACATTTAACCATTGTTTACCACGTGGGATTCTTTTATAATCGTCTCGCTTTGAAAGGCTGAAACTATGGTTATTACTTTCGTGATGGATACTTTCGGTGATCTCAACAACGGTACCACCTGCACCTGCATGCGGACAGCCCGTGTGCTGTTATCCCATGGACACGAAGTCCGTGTCATTGCCTATATTCCTGCTGCCGCCAAGGCCAAAGACCTGGAAGGCTACAAGATTTTACGTTGCCGGAAAGTGACGGTGCCGGTCTTCGACAATCTGATTACCAAGGAAGGCATGACCTTCGCCGATGCCGACGAGAAGGATATCGCCGAGTTCATCAAAGGCAGCGACATCGTTCACTGCTATCTGCCGTTTTTGATTGAACGGAAAGCCCGCCGGGTTGCCCGGGTCATGGGCATCCCAGTCACCAGCGCCATGCACATGCAGCCGGAGAACGTCTCCTATGCTCTGCACTTAGGAAAGTGCACGCTGGTCAACAACATCATTTATAAGCTTATCTATAACTGGATGTACCGTTACACCCGTCATGTCCATACTCCCAGCGAGATGATGAAGGATCAGATGATCAAGCATCATTATCCCAATGCAATTCATGTCATCTCCAATGGCGTGGCACCTGCCTTTATTCCGAAACCTACCGAGAAACCGGACAGTCTTAAAGACAAATATGTCATCCTGATGATTGGCCGCTATGCCGGTGAGAAACGTCAGGATCTCATCATCAAGGCTATCGGCAAGAGTAAGTACAACGATCGGATTCAGCTGATCTTAGCCGGTCAGGGCCCTTTGGAAAAGAAGCTGAGGAAGCTCAGCAGGAAGTATCTGAAGAATCCGTGCATCTTCGGCTTCCATGCTCAGGAAGACCTGATTCCGATCATCCGCTACTCGGACCTCTATATCCATGCCTCGGATGCCGAAACCGAAGCCATCAGCTGCATCGAAGCCTTCAGCTGCGGGAAGGTGCCGATCATCTCCGACAGTCCCTTATCGGCCACCAACCATTTTGCCTTGGACAGCCGCTGTCTTTTCAAGGCGGGCAACAGCGATTCCTTACGGGACCGCATCGACTATTTCATCCAGCATCCGGAGGTCAAAGCGACCTTGGAAGGTCAGTATGCCGACTATGGCAAGACCTTTGCCATCGATAACTGCGTGATGCTTTTGGAGGAGATGTTCAAGGACGAGATCGAAGATGAACGGAAAGACGTCCAGGAAGGCAAAGTCTTCAATACCTCCCGCAAAGAAAGACGCCGTCTGAAAAAGACTGCCAAAAAGATCGGATTAGCTCATCCGATCATCATGTAATAAAACAACCAAACGACGGCTTATTTTTTGCTGGATATGTTTCCTGTGGAGAGAATTTGACCCTCATTTCCTTTTTGTGACTTCAGTTTCCACAGAAGCATTGGATGGGTTGACAAGTTATGAACAGGAAAGCCCGAAAACAGCAATGACTGATGGAAATTTCCTCGATTCACCTCTTCAACGAATTCTTCTTCTTCCTTTGAAAGATGGACTACCCAGTTGAGGCATTGACTTGTTTTGTCAATCATCTCTTCGATGTCAATCTTTTCTCCTTTACGGACAACCGGAATCAAAGTCGCCCGGATTTTCGAATAATCCATTCTTCTCATTTTTTCCGCTGCCTGATGAAATAAGGAATCTAAGTCCAATGGTAATGCTGACCCCAAAGCAACATAAAAGATTGCTATTTTTCGTATTAGTTCATCTTCTAATATTTTTCCGTCTTTTGACAAATTATAGACATCATAGACATCTCGTGGAGTCGTTCTGACCAGCAGGGCGTTTATTTTAGAACCAATGAGCTCATCATCGCTAAGACGTCGGATGTTAAGATTATGAATGAGCGGGGTGGAAGGAGTACAAGTCACCATATCTAAAACATGAACCCTATCGGAATAGTTGATTTCAATTTTCAGCACATCTTGCGAGGATGAGAGCGTTTGGTAGTTGAAGACAAAGGAATCTAAAGAGACCGCCGATTTTGTTTTCCGATTGATGGAATAGTGAGACAAAAGGGAATAATCCGTTATGATCTGTTTTACCAAGGCTCTTTTTTCCAGCATCTCCTTTCGTGAGCATTCCAAAGTAAAATCAAAGTCAGCATCAACGCTGAGCCTTGGAAGATTCAGCAGAAAAAGATTGATAGCCGTCCCTCCTTTGAGAGCAAGACAGTCTTTTACTTTTGATTTGCTGAGGTAATCTAGAACATCTGCTAGTCTCAAAAACTTTTCACAAGTATTTTTCAGAAAACCATATTCTTCAGCTAAACGGACCAAATCCCTATTCTGATAGTTAAACGTCGAGGTCTCCTCCTTTGGTTGCTAAGAGGGTAGGGTCTTCATAAGCATAAAGATGCCAAGCAGGGATGAACGTCAGCTTTTGATTCTCATGGGAAGAAAGGCTGCCGTTCGTGTTGCTACGGGAATGCGAATGACAGAAGGCAAAGAAGTCATCGGAGAGGCGGAACTCTTTCTTGAAAAAGGAAAGCAGATAGCCCGTCTTGCGATAAAGGACATCCTTGTCATAAGTCACTAGCATCTCGCGAAGCCTGCCCTCATCTAATATTGGTATTAATTGGAGGCATTTGACCAGTTCTTCACAATCCATCACTTTTCCAAGGCTGTTAATGCTGTCAATAACCGTCCGTTCCAATGACGTTATCCGTGCTCCCTTAAGGTCAATCACCTGACAATCGGAGCAGGAGAGAAAATACCGGAAACGCAGGGAATCGAAAGCAAAATCCTGGAACCTTTTTGCCGATCCCACTTGGACTTCGTTGAATACCTGATTATAAAAGCCATAGAATTCGAAGGCCGTATGTCCCAGGATAAAAGAGTCTGTTGAAATATGAGATCCGATTTGATAGCGGTCAGCGACATTCTCCGAAGTAGCCAGATCGACGCAGGTGTAGAGATCACGCCGAATGCGCTTGACGATTTTCCTGGAAATCATGTTTTCCAAGTACTTGCTAGTTGCGATATCACTGCCGATAAGGTGAGAGGCTTCCTTGAAACGGAAGACTCCCAGATTGGCTAAGTCTCGATAATATTTCATTTCCGGTTGCTATCATTCTAAAGGGAAATGCTAAAAAACACAAGCAAATAGATATTAAAGTATAGTTGCTAACTTAAATTAACATAGATTTGAATTCACAAAAAGTCTTTAATGTTCCTTTATAAAGGCCATAAACCCTTTTATTTCAGTTTCGAGAAGAAGATCGTCGGCAGCTGCAAGAGAGCACCGGCCATCAGGAAAGACACGAGGAAATAGGAAGCCATTCCGACCTGGGTGGCTTTGGTGATGACTTTGAAGCAGGCATCCGTCGTGGCGGAAGCCAATAGCAGCAGGAAGGAAATCAACCCGCTGAGACTGCTGGGTCTGATCTCTTTGGCTGTCAGCCGTCCGAGGATGGCACTGACAAAGCCGGCAATAAGCCCCAAAATGCTGACAAAATAACTGGCAATCAGAAGCGGTGAGTTTTTGACGTCCAGGGTGCCGAAGGCGGCATCGAAGTAGGAGACCTTGACATGCTGGACCACCCCGGCAGGAAGAAAGCCGAAGAAGAGACTGACAAAAACCAAGGCCAGTCCGGTCATGGTCAGATACGGCGCATAAAACCGCAGATGTTTACCCATGAAGCTTCGCCTCCAGTTGGTTTACCAGCTTATCGACCTTGGCTTTCAGCTCTTCCTTGGTGCCGTCGGTGGTCAGAATCGTATCCAGCCGGTAGCGGTTCTTGTCGTAGCTGTTCAGTTTATTGAAAGCCATCCGGGACTCGATGTTCTTATCGCCGCGCTCCTCGAGATGCTCCTTCTGGCGAGTCGTTTCGACGCCGACAAGATAGGAGGCTGCCTGATCGAGACCCGATTCAAAAAGCAGCGGTACCTCCAAGGCTTTGTTCTGGCCGTCATGATCGATGATGAACTGATAGGCCTTGTCGATGACGGCATGGTTGATGAAGGTGGTATAGGCTCTCCGGAAGCGGGCATCCTTGACCAGCTTCAGGGTCAGTGCCTTCTTCCTTAGACGGCCTCCGACCACGCTCGGGAAGGCTTTCCGGAGCTTGGCCAAGAAGACCTTGTCTTTATAAAGCCGGTGAACACACTCGTCGGCCGAGAAGGTGAGATACCCGTCTTCCTGGAAATAGGAAAGGACCAGGCTCTTGCCGGAACCGATCTTGCCGGTCACGGCAACGGTCAGTCCGGTCGACTGACATTTCGGACAGTAGCAGGTGCCTCTTCCGCCTTGCTGGACCTTGGCAATCCGGAAGGTCTTGCAGGTCTCACAAAGCTGACCTTCCTTGCCGTAGGAGGCTAAGTTTTCCTGATAGCTGCCGCTGACTTCCTGACTGGCCCGGTAACTGCGGACCATGGAGCCGTGATTTGCTATCGCAGTAGCTAAAATCTGCTGAGAATTCTTTAAAATGGTTTGACAGTCTTCCAGGCTAAGATCCTTGCCTTTTTTGAAAGGCGACAGCCGAGAGGCAAAGCAGATCTCATCGGCATAGATGTTGCCGATGCCGCTCATCAAGGTCTGATCCATCAGAAGTTCCTTCAGAGGTTTTGCGGAAGCATGGAAGAGAGCATAGACCTCGTTAGGATCTTTGATCTCACTCGGTTCCTTGCCCAGCTTGGCTAAAGGCCCGAGTTCGTTTTCGGCAAGGTAATAGCTGACACCGAACTTGCGGACGTCATAGAAGGCTAAGGCCTGAGAATCGTTCTCAAAGGGAATATAGAGCGAGAGGTGGGAGGTCGAATGCTGTTTCTGGTCGACCACGAAAAGCTTTCCTTCCATGCGGAGATGGAAAAGGACCTGATGCTGGTTGGAGAGATGGAAGCTGAGGTATTTGCCCTTGCGGGAGACACGTAAGACCTGCGAATGCTCCAACCCTTTGAGATAGCTTTGATAATCCGTCTTGACTAAAGGCTTGTAAAAGACCTGCGGACGGGCAAAGACTTTCCCGACCAAGGTCTTCTCCAGCTCACGCCGGACGGTCTCGACTTCAGGAAGTTCAGGCATGTCAGTGAGCCTCGTACCAGGTTTCGGCGGCACTGCCTTCGGCTAATAGCGGCACATCCAGCGGAATGGCTTCCTCCATGGCTTTCTTCAAGAGCGGCTGAACGGTAGCCAATTCATCCTTAGGGACCTTGAAGAGGAGCTCATCGTGGATCTGCAGGATCAGCTTGGTCTGATAGTTCTTCAGAAGCTCCTGGCAGTGGACCATGGCGACCTTGATGAGATCGGCGGCACTGCCCTGAATGGTGGTATTGATGGCCGCCCGCTCGGAGAAGGAGCGGAGGGCATGGTTGGGGCTTTGGATGTCTTTCAGATAACGCCGGCGGTTCATGATGGTCTTCACATACCCGTTCTTGCGGGCAAACTCAATGCAGTTCTTCTGGAAGTCTTCGATGCCGTCAAAGGCGGTCTTGAACTGGGAAATCAAGGTGCTGGCCTCCTCGCGGGAGATATCCAGCTGCTGGGAAAGCCCGAACGGCGAGATGCCGTAGACGATGCCGAAGTTGACGGCCTTGGCCCGACGGCGCATCTCCGGGGTGACCTCGTCAAAAGGCACCTTGAAGACCCGGCTGGCGGTGGCGCGGTGAATATCCTTGCCTTCCTTGAAGATCTCTTTAAGGGCAGCGATGTTGCCGACATGGGCTAAGACTCTCAGCTCGATCTGGGAATAATCAAGTGAGAGCATCAGATACTCTTTGTTGGGATAATAGAAGGCTTTGCGGATGGCTTTGCCTTCCTCGTTGCGGATGGAGATGTTCTGGAGGTTAGGCTCCGACATGCTGAGCCGTCCGGTGCTGGTCAGGGCCTGGTTATAAAGAGCATGGATCTTGCCATCCGACTGAATATGATCAGGCAGCGCCTCGGTGTAGCCGGAGACGAGCTTGTTGTAGAGACGGTATTCGATGATCTTGTCGATGATGGGGTGATCATCCTGATGGCTTAAGAGGACATCGATGCCGGTGCCTTTCTCGCCTTTGAATTTCACAATGCCTAGTTTGGTAAAGAGGGTCTCTTCCAGCTGCTTGGTGGAGTTGATGTTGAATTCTCCGCCGGCCAGCGTATAGATTTCCCGCTGGAGGGTCGCTAACTTATCGGCGTATTCGGTTCCGATTTCGGACAGCGTGTCCTTGGCAATCGGGAAGCCTTCAATCTCCATCGAAGCCAAGACACTGGCCAAAGGCAACTCGACCTCTTGGAAAAGAGTCGTCTCCTCATTGCTGGCCAAGTCTTCCTTCAGTTTGTCTTTCAGCTTGGCCACATAGCTGACCACCTGAACGGCGAGGTTCTCATTGGGATTGAGATCGACCTGATAGGAGAGGAAGAGCTGTTCCTTCTTCTGTCCGCAGTCCGGGTTGAGCAAATAGGTGGCTAAGAGGAAATCGAAGCTGACCCCTTGGATACTAGGATAGCCAAAGCGGCTCAGTAGCACGCTCAGGCCTTTGAGGTCATAGACGGATTTGTCTTCCTTGCTACTGAGATAGGCTTTGAAATCCGGATCCTTTCTGGCATCCGGCTCCGATAGATAATAAAGCGACTTCTTGCCAGCCAAGGCAAAGCCTAACAAGGTCGCGGTATTCTCGTTGTCCTTGTCGCTGTCATAGGTTAAGGCCAATAAGGGTTCCTGAATCTCCCGGAAGGCATGGATGGTCTTGACCGACTGGGTCGAGGAATTGTTTGAGAGCTCTTCGGTCTCATGGCTCATCGCCTCATCGGCGGTCTCGAAAAGGGAAAGCTGGGTGGAGGCATTGTGATCGACGAGCCCCGGAAGAGAATCGATCTTCTCCAAAAACTGATTCAGCTGGTATTTGAGATAGAACTGACTCAGTTTGTCTTTGTCGTAGGGCTGATAGGCTGAGGCCTGATAGTCCTTGTCCATGTCGAGATCGGTGATGATGGTCGCCAGTTCCTTGCAGAAGCGGGCATCCTTCTCGCCGGCCAGGATCTTCTCCTTGGTCTTGCTGTCCGGAGCGCTCTTATAGTAATCCATGATCTGGTCCAGATGGCCATAGTCGGCTAGCAGCTTCATCGCCGTCTTCTCGCCGATGCCCTTGATGCCGGGATAGTTATCGCTGGGATCGCCGGCGATGCCTTTGAAATCCGTGATCTGATCCGGATTCAGGCCGAAGAGAGACTTGAGGTTATCCTGGGTGTAGTCAATGGTATCCGATAAGCCTTTATGGAGGAAGCAGATATCGAGCTTCGGGCTGAGGGTCAGCAGCTGCAGGAAATCCTTATCCGAGGAATACAGGGTGATGGTATCGCCATGAGCGGCGCTGGTTTTGGCCATGCTGCCGGCCAGATCATCGCCTTCGTAGCCTTCCAGCTCTGCCCAATGGATGTTCATCGCCGAGAGCATCTCCCGGGCAATCGGCATCTGAGCAACAAGCTCTTCCGGCGCCGGCGCCCGCTGAGCCTTATAGTCCTGATAGGATAATTTCCGTTTGGTCGGCTTGCCGGTATCAAAGGCCACGAAAAGCCGGTCGCCGGGAGCGAGGCTGGCCTTGATCTTCTTGATGAGATTGTGGAAGGCGAAGATGGCATTGATCGGCGTGCCGTTCTTGGCCGTCATCAAAGCACCGGTATAGGCGGTGGAGTAATAGGACCTGAAGAGCAAAGAATTCCCATCGACAATGGCTGTTTTTGACATGGTTTACAAAGTGACCTTTCGTTTGCCTAAGAGTATCACATCGGCCGGCTCGACATAAGTCCGGGTACGTTCCCAGTCGGCTTTTACTAAGACAAAGGAATACTTCTCCGGCTTCTCTTTTCCCGTCACCGGCAGCCGGTAATCCTTGTTCTCGCTTTCAATCGTCACCTGCCCGGACATCTCCAACGCCGAGGTATCACTGACTAAGAAGGTGCGGTAGTTAGGCCGGGCTTCGATCTGGTGCATCCGTTTGGAGAGAATGATTCCGAGACTGTTCCGTTCCAGCGCCAGCCGTTCTCCTAAATCCTCATCCCCGATGGCTAACGGCGGAATCTGACTTTCGTCAAAGCCCATGGAGGCAAAGCCGAGATAGGTCTCCAATTGCTCCTTCAGGGCTTTCCGGCCGATGAAGAGGGAATCGAGAGCGCCGGCATCGATGAGACTGACCAGCGTCTTGAGGTTGTCCTTCGTTAAGACATCCTTGTTGCGGCGGATCAGTTCAAAGAAACTGCGGTAAGTGCCGTTCTTGTCCCGCTCCTGAAGAATCGCTTTGACCAGCGTCTCGTCGATACCGGAAATGACATTCAGCGGCAGAATGAGACTGGTCTTGGTCCACTGGGAACGGTCCCAGCGGGAAGACTGCAGATCCGGCGGCAGGATCTGCTTGCCTAAGTCCTTGACTTCCCGTCCTAAGGAGACAAACTTCTCGCTGCTTAGGGAGATATCATTGAGCACCGCATCATAGAACTCTTCCGGATAGTGGGTCTTTTCAAAAAGCAGGGTATAGACAATCATCGCATAGCAGTAGGAATGCGATTTGTTGAAGCCGTAATCGGCAAACTTCTCGACGTCGGCATAAATGGCCGTGGCCGTCGCTTCGTTTAGTCCCTTCGCTTTGGTCCCCGCCATGAACTGAGCCTTGTAGCTCTCCATCACGGTCTTGTCCTTGTGAGAGATAGCCCGCCGGAAAAGATCGGCATCGCCGGCGGAGAAGCCGGCAACGGCCTTGATCACTTCCATGACCTCTTCCTGGTAGACCATGATGCCATAGGTCTCTTTCAGAACCGGCTCCAGAAGCGGACTGGCATAATGGATCGGATCCTGACCGCTCTTCCGTCGGGCAAAGAGCGGAATGTAGTTTTTCGGACCCGGACGGTAAAGGGCAATCAGGGAAGAGATATCCTCAAAGCTCGTAGGCTTGACTTCCAGGATGGCCTGCTTCATGCCTTTGCTCTCGAGCTGGAAGATATCTAAGAGTGCTAAGCGGTTCAGCGTCTTGTAGACTTCCGGATCCTCCAAGGAATCCGCCGCCTTTATTAAGACCTTCTTATCCGCAGCGACATAATCTTCGATTTGCTTAATAAACGTTAAGTTGGAAAGTGCAAGAATATCGCATTTCAAATAGCCCATCTGCTCCATATAGGGGAACTCATACTCCACCGTTCCTGAAGTCTTCAGCGAGCAGGGAGCGGTCTTGGAAATCGGATCCTCATTGAGGATGACGCCAGCCGGATGGATGGACGTGTTGACCGGCAGCCCTAACAAAGCCTGGGCCTTCATGACGATATCCTGATAGTAGGGATCCCGTAACAGCTTCTGGAAACGATAGCCGCTGAAGCTGTCGTTCCTGGCATCCTCAAAAGTATCGGCCCGGACCGAGATCGTATCCGTCAGCTTCTTCAGCCGCAGCGGATTGAAGCCTAAGACCGGAGCAATCAGATTGAGGGCACTCCGCGGTTTCAGCTGGGTGAAGGTGATGATATCCGTCACATGCTCGGGCGTGTATTTCTTCTTGAGATAGGTGACGACCTCACTGCGACGGTCATCCTCGAAGTCGACATCGATATCCGGCATCGTATGACGCTTCGGATTGAGGAAACGTTCAAACGAAAGGTGATACTTCAACGGATCGAGATCGGTGATGAAAAGAGCATAGCTGACTAAGGATCCCCCGGCCGAGCCACGGCCCGGTCCGACCCGGATGCCGATGCTCTTGGCATAATTGACATAGTCGCTGACCAGAATGAAATAGGAGGAGAAAGACATTCCCTGGATGACGCTAAGCTCATAGGAGAGCCGTTCCTGGTAATCGCTCGGGATTCCGTCCGGGAACCGTTTAGTAAGCCCCTCCTGAGTCAGCTTCTTCAGGGTCTCGTCATCGTCAGCAAAGTGAAGCGGTTTGCCCCGTTTGGCATAGAAGGCAAAGGAGACGGCATCGCCCAAGGCTTGGGTCCGTTCCAGATCCTCTTTCCGATAGAGCTGATCCAGGACTTTCGTCGACAGCAGGAAGGAGGGTCCTTCACTGGGGAGCTCCAGTCCCTGCTTCTTGGCCATGGCAGCTTCCAATAAGGCCTGAGAATAGGCATCCTTCTTGGTGAGATAACAGACTTTCGGGAAAGCCAGGGTCGGATAGGAGAAGTCCGTTGCAAACTGATAAAGGCTTCCGATGGTATCCTTGTCCTGACTGGAAGCCAAGGTAATGCCTAAATAGAAGTTCTCTTTGAAGATATCCCGGTAATGCACTAACAAAGGCGAGACCAGCTTCTGGAAAAGGGCCTCTTTGAAATCCCCATCCGAAGTGTCGATGACTAAGGCCAATCCGCTGGCATTGTCTTTGAAATCATCAAAGCCGTACTGTTCTTTGCGGTTAGCAAGGATCTGGCAGAGGTTGAGATAGCCTTCTTCGGAGCAAACATAAAGGACAGCCTCGAGCGGATGCGTGTCGCTGGAAGCCAGCGTCACGCGGATGCCAGCAATGCCTTTCAGGTCCTGATGCTGGGCGGCAGCAAAGAAAGAAGGGAAAGCATAGACGTGATGATCGGCAAAACCTGCGCCGGCATACCCTAAGGTTTTTAAGGCAGCAAAAAAAGTTTCTGGCAGAATCGTGGATTCGCCGAACTCATAACCGGTAAGGGTGTTCAGCTGGTAATATCGCATACCTCTATTATACCCTAAGACCGGAAGACGCCGGGCCGGATTTTGTCTTCTTTTGTCCGGCGTTTGTCTCTTCTTTTCCCACGGGAGTCTCTTTAAGCCAAAAATTCCTTTTCTCCGTCCTTTTTTGAGAAGAAGCGTTCTTTACACCGCTGGCTTTTTAGGTTATAGTCTTAGCCGGAAAGAGGCTTACGTGTATGGATCAAAACGTTGTCTTCGGAAAAATACCGGTCAAAAATGTTCTCCTGGGGAAGCGGAAACCCATCCACGTTTTCCTGAATCAGGATCATCCGGATCAGGAAATCCTCACGCTCTGCCGTCAGCGTTCGGTCGGTGTGAAGCTGGTCAGCCGGAGCGATTTGGATCAGCTGACGGAGAATCTCAATCATCAGGGTGTCGTGGCCTCGATGCCGGAGTTCGAATATACCCCGCTGGATGTTCTTCTGAAGAGTGTTCCCTCCTCCGGGGATTCGACTCTCGTGATGCTGGATGGTATTGAGGATCCGGTCAACTTCGGTTCCATTATCCGTTCCTCGACGGCCTTCAAAGTCGATGGCATCATCATCGGCAAGAACCGTCAGGTTCCGGTCACCGGAACGGTCTCGAAGATTGCTACCGGCGGTGAGGAGATCATCCCGATTGTTCAGGTTACCAATTTATCGCAGACCTTGGAAAAACTGAAAGTGGCCGGTTACTGGATCGTTGCCAGCGCCGGTGAAGGCAAGGATGTCTATGATGAGATCGATTATTCCGGAAAGATCGTGCTCATTGTCGGCAGTGAAGGCTTCGGTGTCTCTGAGCTGGTACGGAAGCATTCCGACTTCGTCGCTTCGATTCCTCTGCCGGGTCAGGTGCATGCCCTGAACGCCGCCATCGCCACCGCCGTCTTCCTGGCTGAGATCAATTCGTCCCGTCGTCGGAAAGCCAAAGCCAAAGCAAAGTAGTCTAGCGGAATCTTAGCAAAGGGAGGCTTTTTATGGATAACGTCGTTATGTATCATGCTTTTCATTTACCGTTTTTTCTGGCAACGGTTCTGACCTCATTGGCGGTCTCCATCCGTCCGGCCAGTGAGAATATGGCCTTGAAACCGTTCGGTTATGAATATCAGGACTTCCTTCTGGATGATCTGGCCCTCAAGGCCAAGATCGATGAAGGCTGCCTTAACGAAGTCCTCAACCGGTTCCTGCCGACCATCTATCAGACGGCAGCCCTCTTTGAGAAAATGTATCCCTATCTCGACCATGGCAATCTGATCAGCGAGCTTTTGGCTACGGTCCGGAAAGGCGTGGAGCTCTTTGACCCCGGCCGGGGCCAGTTTGAGCATCTGGTGCGGCGGATGTTCCGTCTCACTCTTTTAGGACAGCGGAAAGCCACCGCCATCGAATACCAGCGTCAGCTCCGTTATCTCGGCGGTACCATCCAGGCCCTCAACGATGAGGAAAGCGACCATCTGATCTTCCAGGACTGCATCTGTGACGATGAGGATGAGGAATGCCGTCAGCGGCTGGACCTCGAGCAATACCGGGAAGAGCTGACTTCCCAGGAGAAAGGCATCCTCGACTGTTTCTTACAGCACTACTCCTATGCCGAGATTGCCAAGAAGTACGCTCTTCCCCGCTCCACGGTCTCTTATAAAGTGACCCAGATGATCGCCGAACTGGGCGAACGTCACAAACGGAAATTGATTTGATTCCTTTGACTGCTTTTTCCTATATAATAGAGACGCCTTATGGAAGCCAATAACAGCAGAACTGCCGTCTCGGTCATCGTCCCCATCTATCAGTCGGAAAACTACCTGAGAGAATGTCTGGATTCTCTGGTGAGTCAGGATTTTGACTTGCCTTATGAAATCATCCTGTCCGTCTTCGGAAGCTCCGACGAGTCCTTGGCCATCTGCGAAGAGTATGAACAAAAGTATCCGGAGAAGATCTTCATTGTCCTGGGCGAGAAAAACTACGGCATTTCGGCCAGCCGCAATGCCGGCATCGTCAAGTCCCGCGGGGACTATCTGACGTTTGTGGATTCCGATGATGCCTTAGCCCGGAACTTCCTTTCCGTGCTTTATAAGTTAGCCAAAAAAGGGGACTATGACATCGTCACCTCCGGCTTCTATATGTATGGTCCGGTGAAGGTCTTCAACACCCATCGGGGATCGTACAAAGGCGATGGCGTGAAGCTTTTGAAGAAGTTCTTCTTCTCACCGCGGCTTTGCTATCAGGTCTACTGCTGGGGAAGGCTCTATAAGCGGGAGCTCCTGATGGACAATAAGATCCGTTTCCCCTCCGAGATGCCTATCTATGAAGACTGGCCTTTCTTCATTGAAGCCTTCTTGAATGCCTCAAAAGTTGCTTTCACCCGGAAACAGCTTTATCACTATATCCAAAGACCGAACTCGGCTACCCATAAGATCCGTGACTCCGTCTATTACAATCTCAAGGCACTGGCTCTGGCTCGGCGTCTGATGCTGAGCCGGAATCCGGCCTTAGCTCTCAAGGTTTTCCGAAAGCCTTCCTATCCGATCAGGATGCATCTTCTTTGGGACAGCCATGTCTGTCATAAGCTGTATCATCTCTCCCTGATGAAGGTCTACTCCCAAAGCAAGAAACGGCTAGCGGATGTCTATGCCGGAAAGGAAATTCAGGATGGACCCAAAACGCTTTAAGGAAATCGCTCAGAGCCTTTATTTCCATCGCCCGGAGGACAGCATCAAGAATGATTTCGGCAAGACGCTGATTTTAGGCGGCTCTTTGGAATACCCGGGTGCCGTCTTATTGGCCAGTCAGATGGCTAGTCTTTCCGGTAACGGCTATACCGTGCTGGCTGTTCCGTCTTCGATCCGGGACGTCATTCAGTCCCGGGCTCCGCTGACCCAGGTCTACGATAACCTTTTTGATGAGAATGATGGTTTTGATTCCCATCAGGACTTTTCCCGTTTAAACAACGATGACGCCCTGCTTTTCGGAAACGGCTTAGCGGAAAATCATAATAACCGGGAAACGCTGAGGATGATCCTAACGGAATATTCCAAGACGCTGATCATCGATGCCACCGGATTACGGCTGTTAGCCAAGGATCCGGAGATGCTGAAATACCGCAACCCGTTCTGTCAGGTTATCCTGCTTCCGCATCTCGGCGAAGCCAACGCCCTTTTCAAAACGTCCCTTGCTTCCCGCAATCCGCAGGATTATCTTGACGCTGCTCTTTTGTTTGCTAAGGCTTATGGTGTCTTCCTTCTCTTGAAATCCTCCCACTCCCTATTGGTCACACCCACGGGTGAAACCAAGGAGGGCTGTCTGATAAAGACACCCTGCCTTGCCAAAGCCGGCAGCGGCGATAGCCTGGCCGGCTATTTGGCCGGGATCTTAGCCTATGGAACCAAGACCGTTTCGATCGCAGATCTGATTCTTTTTGCCGATGAAGTCATTCATCAGGCTGCCTTCCTTGCGGGACAGGAAAAAGGAGATGGACTGGCTTCCCCTCTCGACCTGCCGTGCTTTGCCGAGAAGATTATCCAAGAACAGAAATAAGCATAATCTGTTAACTTTTCTATTTTTCAGAGTTTCCTAAAACCAAAGGGGTCGGTCGTAAAAACAACGACTGCTTTTACTTTGCCTACCTGTTTATCGAGGCCGTGCCGGCTTTGCCGCCAGGGCTTGTTATCAAAAAGCTGCCGCTGTTTCTTCGGCAGAATGCCTATAATGGAAGCGGAGGCTTTTATGGAATCAAATCCCGATATTCTGAAGAAAGGCTACTTTCTTCCCGGCAGTAACGGTTTTCTTGTCATCTGCGTACATGGCTTCGGCGGTTCGCCGGCCGAGCACTATTTCACAGCCAAAGCTTTGAATGAGGCGGGCTATTCTGTCTCGGTCCCGCTGCTGAAAGGACACGGAACCCGCATCGAAGACCTCGACGTCTGCCATTATCAGGATTGGATTGATTCGCTCGAAGAGGAATACCAGAAACGGAAGGCTGATTACCAAGGCGTTTATTTCCTGGGCCTTTCGATGGGTGGTCTCCTCTCCCTTTATATGGCGGAGCATCATCCGGAAATCAAAGCCGTTTCCTTGCTGGCACCGGCCCTGATTTATAAGCAAAAGTCGACCTATGCCACCTGGCTGCTGCTTCCCTTCAAAAAGCATCTGCCTTTCAGCAATTCCTTTCCAAACATGCCAAAAGAGAACCGGCCCTATCTTGCCGCCGGCTATGGCGCTTCCAGCGTGCCGGCTGCTCTGCAGATGACGAAGCTTCAGAAAATCGTGAAGAAGGATCTTAAGGCCATCCATCAGCCCGTGATTCTCTTCCAGTCGAAAGCCGATACCATGGTGGATCCGAAGACGGAAGCCTATATTCTCAACCATGTCAGCTCCGTCGAAAAGCAGGGGACGATGTTCGAGCAGAGCTCGCACGTCATCACCCTCGACAGCGATAAAGACAAAACCTTCCAAGAGACTCTTGCCTTCTTTGCTAAGCACCGCTGATGAAAGAAATCGATTTAGACGAAATCCGGAGAATCCGGAACGGCTTCACCCTCAAGGGCTCCTCGGCCAAGGGAGTTATCTTAGTTCACGGCATCGGCGGCAATGCTGCCGGCGTCTATTCCTTGGCCAAATATCTGAATGAGCAGAACAACGTGACAGCCGTTGGGCTTTGCCTCAAGGGGCATGCCAGCCAACCCAAAGACCTGAAGAAAGTCTCCTATCAGGACTGGCTGTCTCAGGCCGAAGAAGCCTATCAGAGCCTTAGAAAGGCGGTCTCCGACATCACCCTGATCGGCAATTCCTTAGGCTCTTTGGTGATGCTGGCTTTGGCCGAGAGACATCCCGAGGTGAAACTGGTGCTGATCTCCAGCCCGCTGTACTACGCTCATCCGATCTTCTATCTGGCTTGCTTTGTCTCTTTCTTTGGCATCTACCATGTCTGGCATGGGTTTACCGGCATGTCGAAAGAGCGGGCTGATTTGGTCTGTTATTCGAAGATCCCGTATAAGGCGGTGGCGGAAATGAATGCGTTGCAGCATCATTGCCGTAAAAACATAGGCTCTCTGACAGGTCAGGTGAGCGCCTACTTCGGCGGCAAGGATCCGTTGGTCGGCGTCAGCAAGAGCGAGAGATTCTTAAGTCACCATGTCCCGAATGCCGTGATCCATGAATCCAAAGAGGATGGCCACGGGCTGCTTTTCGCTCCGGATGCCGAGGCCCTCTTTGCCGCAATCAGTGCTCTCTTTGCCTAGAATTCCCTATCACCCTTTTCTTGTCATCACTAAAAACGGCTGTCCCATTCCCTTGGGGAACAAGACAGCCGTTTTTTGAAATCTTAGGGTTTACTTATCGATGGCAATCGGATCGAAGGTGGCAAGGTAATCCATGACGGAGGAAGCGACCTCTTTCAGGGTATCCCCATCCATCGGGTTCTGAATGCCGGCTTTCTTCAGCAAAGCACGGAAAGGCAGCGTCCCACCTAGCTTATCGAAGGCCAGATACTTCTGGAAGGTCTTCTGGGAATCCTTGCGGGATTCATCGAAGAACTCCAGGGCGACGACCTGGGCGATGGTGTAGTCGAGATAGTAGAGCGGATTCTCGAAGATGTGGTGCTGTCTCATCCAGAAACCGCCGTTAGCCAAGAAGTCGTTGTCCTGATACTGCCGGTGCGGAAGATAGGTCTCTTCCAGCTTCCGCCAATAGGCTTTCCGCTCGGCATGGGTCTTCTCCGGATTCTCGTAGACATAGGTCTGGAAGGCATCGACGATGCAGCCATACGGAATGAAGGTGATGGCATCGCAGAGATGCTGATAGAGGTACTTGTCGGTATCCTTCTTGAAGAAGAGGTTCATCCAAGGATAGGTTAAGAACTCCATGCTCATCGAATGCATCTCGCAGCATTCCATGCCCGGATTCCGGTAGGCCGGAACGGCAATCTCGCCGCCTAAGAAGCCCTGCAGCGAATGACCGAATTCATGCGTCAGGGTATCGACATCGGCACTGGTGCCGTTGGAGTTGGCGAAGATGAAGGAGGTCTTCAGGCCAGGCAGGTAGTCCATATAGCCGCCGCCGGCCTTGCCCGGCTTGGCATCGAGATCGAGACAGTTGTGGTCGACCATGAAGTCAAAGTACTTCTCCGCCACCGGCGAAAGCTCCTTATACATCTTCTTGGCATCCTCGACGAGATCCTTGGTCGTGCCTTTGGGGGTCGGGTTACCGGTCTTATAGAAGATGGCGTAATCATAGTAGTGGGTATCGTCGCCATAGCCTAAGCGCTCCTTCTGAGCGGCAAAGATCTTCTCGCTGAGCGGAACGATGTAGTCCAGGATCTTCTTGCGGTAGACGGCGGCATCGGCCGGAGTCCAATCCAGACGGCCCATCCGGTCATAGCCTAACTGCAGGAAGTTCTGATAACCTAAAGTTTTGGCAATCTTGGTCCGGACTTTGACCATCCGATCATAGATATCGCCGATCTTCTCGTCATTCTGAGCATAGAAAGCCCAGACGAGCTTATTGGCTTCCGCCCGGGTGGCCCGGTCTAAGGACGTCGTATACTTTCCCATCTGCGGGATGGAGAGCTTCTCGCCCTTGTACTCGATCAGACCGCCGGAGAGGAGATTGACATACTCGGTGACCAGCTTGTTCTCTTCGACCAGGTCGCTGACGATGGCCGGAGCAAAGGTCTTATCGGCTAAGGCCGCCTCTTGGAAGATCAGGCTTCCGAAAGCCTTCTCGAGCTCCTTCCGATAAGGGGAGGTCAGGAAATCCTTGTCGACCTGATGCGAGGCTTCATCGATCTCCGGACCGATCTCATTGATGAGATCCGTCAGTTTGCTGTAGGTCTCATCCTTGGTATTGATGGTGTGACGGATATAGATCAGAGAGCCGGCCGTGCGGACATCATCTTCCAGCACAAAGAGATCCTTGACGGCAGCAATGGCATCGTTGGCCGTTTTGGCTCCGGTAAGTCTCTTATCAATGGCCTGATAGGCCTTGATGATGTCATCCTTGTTGGGCGTCTCGACTTTCACCTCATCCAGTTTATCGAAATGACCGTCAAAATGCTGAACCATAGGGTATGTTTTCCTTTCTTATGAAATCCTTAGCATTATAAGCCAAAGCCCAGACTAGTCCAAGTGGTAGACTTCCGTATACTTCTTCGTGAGATAGTCGACATAGTCTTTGGCGGAGAATTCCTTCCCGGTGATGGATTTGATCCAGTCCTTGGTATCTAAAAGCGGGGCTGTCTTGAAGACATTTTCCCTCATCCAGGCAAGGATCGTATCCATTTTACCGGCACGGATGGTCTTTGCAAACCCAATCTCGCTGTCGAGCTTCTTCAGATACATGGCATTGAGGGCATTGCCGATGGCATAGGTGGGGAAGTAACCGAAGCCGCTGGCCCAGTGGACATCCTGAAGGATGCCTTCCCTGTCATTATGAACGGTGATGCCAAGCAGCTCCTGATAAAGCTTGTTCCATTCCTTGTCGAGGGTAGCAAAGTCGGCCTGACCGGCCATGATCTTCCGCTCCAGGCGGTAACGGATGATGATATGGAGGGAGTAGGTCAGCTCATCGGCTTCCGTCCGTAAGGGATTGGCGAGATCGACATAGTTGACGCCTTCGTAGAAGTCCTTGCTGGAGACATCGCCTAATTCGTCGTGGAAGAGCTTCGTGAAATCCGGATAGATGCTATCGATGTAGGCCTGACTCCGGCCGATTCTGTTTTCATAGAACCGCGAAACGGATTCATGCTTTCCCATCGAGAGGGAGCCTTCCCCCAAATGCCTTGTATAGACCTCTTCCGGAATGTTCTGTCCGAAGAGGGCATGGCCGCCTTCGTGGATGATGCTATACATGTTGGAGATAAAGTTGTTTTCCATGTATTTGGTGGTGACACGGACATCATTGAGACCGAACTGCTCCGTGAAAGGATGCTCGGTGGTGGAGACGGAACCGCGGGTGAAGTCAAAGCCGTTATGCCTCAGAAGATAGGTGGTGAAGGCCTCTTGCTTAGCTAACGGGACCTTGCGGGTCAGGAAATCATGACGGGGAGAATAGGAGGCTTTCCGGACCTTGGCCAAGAGGGGAACGATGCCCTTCTCAAGGTCGGCGAAGAAGACGTCAAGATCCTTGACGGTGAAGCCTTCCTCATAGTCATCAAAGAGGGAGTTATACAACTCCTTGGTATCGCAGTCATAGCGCAGCTTCAGCAGCTTGACTTCCATCTCATAGATCTGCTGCAGCACCGGAGCAAACTCCGGATAGCTGGAATCCTTCTTGGCTTTGAGCCAGGTAATATAGGCTTTGGTGAAAAGCTCATTGGCCTGACGGTTGGTCTCCGGATCAATGGCCTCCTCATGACGGACGCTCTTATAGAGGTCTTTGACCAGCCGCTGTCCCCAGACGTCGAGCTTGGCAAAGTCATGCTCGTAGAGATCCTTGACTAGGGACGTGTATTCCTGAGATTTGGAAATCTCGAAGATCTGTCCCTGCAGGGCGACGATGCCGTCGCTGTCATCCTCCATGCCCTTTTCCGGGCAGGCCGTCTCCATATCGTAATTGAGAATCTTGATGGTATGCTCCAGATTCTCCATTTTCCCTAAATAGCCATTAAGCTTTGTCATCTTTTCCGCTGTGGTCATTTTTTCACACCTCACTGGTTGAAATTATACCATTAGCGAACCGGCTTTTGGCTTTTTCGCGCCGAAAAAGGAAGCTGGGTGGCACTCGGAAAAGGGAAAGCGCTTCGCGAAAAAGCCAACCTTATGCTTAAGAGGTTTAAATTTCCATAGGTCTTTGGGGTAGGGGTTTGGTATAATAAACCTTGTATCAATATAAAAGAGGTTTAACCAATGTCAAAAGAAGTGTTCACTCTCGATTTCTATGGGAAGAAGCTCGTGGTTGAGACCGGGGAGATTGCGAAGCAGGCTGATGGCAGCTGCATGGTGCGTTTAAACGACACCGCCGTCCTTTGCGCCGTTGTCGGTGCCAAGGAAGCCAAGCTGGGACAGGATTTCTTCCCGCTGACCGTCAACTATTTCGAAAGACAGTATGCCGCTGGCAAGATTCCGGGTTCCTTCATGCGTCGGGAAGGCAGACAGTCGACCCGTGAGACCTTGATGTCCCGTCTGATCGATCGTCCGATCCGTCCGATGTTCCCGGATGGCTATGTCAATGAGACTCAGGTCACCGCGACCGTCATGAGCGCTGATCCGGATGCGACGCCTGAAATGACCGCTATGTTCGGTTCTTCTCTGGCTCTCTGCATCTCCGATATTCCGTTCGATGAACCGATTGCCGGTGTCTGGGTTGGCCGTGTCGATGGCAAGTTTGTCATCAATCCGACCGAAGCCGAGAAGGCCAAGTCGGATATTTCCTTAGCTGTCGCCGGTACCGAAGCCGCCATCAACATGGTTGAGGCCGGTGCTGCCGAAGTCAGCGAGGATGATATGCTGGATGCTTTGATGGCCGGTCATGAAGCCATCAAGCAGCTCTGCGCTTTCGAGAAAGAGATCGTCAGCAAGGTCGGCAAGACCAAGCGTCCGCTCAATGTTTATAAGATTGATGAGACCTTTGCCGCTGCCTGCAAGAACTACATTGCTCCGGGTCAGACGGAGACTCAGGAAAAGCGTATCATCAAGGCTGTTTCCATCTTCGATAAGTTGGAACGTCAGAATACCATTGATGCTTTGGAGAAGGAAGTCGTTGACATCTATGATGCCAAGGATTACAAGACTCCTCTCGAACATGATGTGACCGTCAATGAGGCCAAGGAAGTCCTGGAGCAGGTCGTCCGGGATGAGGTCCGTCGTCTCATCACCGTCGATAAGATCCGTCCGGATGGCCGTAAGGTCGATGAAATCCGTCCGTTGGATGCTCAGGTCCATATTCTTCCGAGAGCCCATGGCTCGGCCATGTTCACCCGTGGTCAGACCCAGGTCATTTCTGCCTGCACCTTAGGATCGCTGGAAGAAGCTCAGATCCTCGATGACGTGGTCGGTGAGGATTCTAAGCGCTGGATGCATCACTACAATTTCCCGCCTTTCTCGGTCGGCGAGTTGGGCCGTATGGGCACTCCTGGCCGTCGTGAAATCGGTCATGGCGCTCTCGGTGAAAGAGCCTTAAGTTACGTGATTCCTTCCGAAGATGAATTCCCGTATACCATCCGTTGCGTCGCTGATGTCTGCGAATCCAACGGTTCGTCCTCGCAGGCTTCCATCTGCGCTTCCTGCATGGCGTTGATGGATGCCGGTGTTCCGATCAAGGCCCCGGTTTCCGGCATTGCCATGGGTCTGATCACTTCCGGACCTCTCGATGGCAACCATCCTTACACGATTCTCACCGATATTCAGGGTATGGAAGACCATCTTGGCGATATGGACTTCAAGGTTGCCGGTACGCCTAACGGCATCACTGCTCTGCAGATGGATATCAAGATCCGCGGCATCACCCGTGATGTTCTGAAGGAAGCTCTGTATCAGGCTAAGCCTGCCCGCAAGCAGGTCCTCGATGTCATGCTGAAGGCCATCTCGCAGCCGAGAACGGAACTCAGCGAATACGCTCTGAAGATGAAGCGTTTCAACATCGTTCCGGATAAGATCCGTGAAGTCATCGGCTCCCAGGGCAAGGTCATCAACGGCATTGTCAAGGATTGCAACAACGATGTGAAGATCGATATCAACGATGATGGCCGCGTCATCATCTATTCTGTCCATAAGGATATGATTGAGAAGGCCTATAACGCCATCATGTCCATTGCCAAGGTTCCGCAGGTCGGTGAAGTCTACGATGGCAAGGTCGTCCGTATCGAGACCTATGGCGCCTTCGTCGAACTTTACGGCAACACCGATGCTCTCTGCCACATTTCCAAGCTTGGCTGGAACCGTGTCGAGAAGGTTGAGGATGTCTGCCACATCGGCGATACGCTGAAGGTCATCATCACCGGCATCGACGATCAGGGACGTATCGACATCTCGCACCGGGAGTTCACTCCGAAGCCGGAAGGCTATGTGGAACGTCCGGAACCTGAGAGAAGACCGTTCAACCACAACAACGGCTTCCATCACAATCACTAATTGCTGAAGACTTTTCCGGAGGCCAGTCCTCTGGCCTCCGGAATTTATTGAAAAAAGAAGGAGCAGCGATGGCACGAGTCAGCGTCCGTTTCCTTAGCGCCGGTCTCCTCATTTCCCTCTTTTTGGTTGGCTGCAAAACGACCCAGAAAGGCCGGATTTACTTTGTCACCAATGACGGCACCATCACCGACAAGAACTTCTCCACGGACTACCTGGAAGGCGTTTCGGGCACTCCCATCAAGATCGAGCTTCCCAAAGTCGTCAAGACCGGCTACTACTTCGTCGGCTGGCGCGAGAAGGACAGTCAAGGCAATTACCGTGCCATCACTAAGCTGGTGGCCGAGGATGGCAGCGACTATTATTACTATCCTTACGGCAACGATACCCTGTATGCCTACTTCGAACCGGAGACAACCCTGACCTTCGATCTCTCCAAGGCCCTGAATGCTGCCTTTGTCTCGCCGAAGAAGAATGCCTCGGATTTCTCGTCTGGCATCCTCAGCGGCTATGTCAACAAGACGATCCCCAGCGTCGACTATCTCCCGACGGCCAGCGCCGAGCATGAGACCTTCCAGTACTGGTATACCCAATATCCGTTAAGCAAGGTCAAGGAAGCCGAAGGCAACGTCTCGTATTATGTCTTGGATACCACGAAGACGTTAGGCGAATACCGCTTTGACAAGTCGTTTGCCGCCACCGACCCGATGAGCTTCCCCTCCGGACAGGTGACCCTTTATGCCAAGTGGGAAGCCGATCCGACGGTGACGCTTCATTTCAATCTGGACGGCATTGAGGATGTCACCTTCCAGGCCCGCAACGAAAGCCTCAAGGACAAAGTCACGGTCGCCATCGAAAGTGCCTTATCGACCAGCTATACTGCCAGCGGTCTTTTCTATCCGGCCGACACGAAAGCCAAGAAGCTGGCCGGCCTTTATTATGATGCCGTCTTCAAATATGAGGCCAGCCTCGACAGCCCCATCTTCGATTCGAACCTGGATCTCTATTTCCGTTGGAAGGATGCCATTTTGGTGACGCTTGACTTTGCCGGCGGCAAAGCCCAGGAAGTGTCGTCGGTGGTCCTTGACGGCTACTACGGCGGGGATACTTTGCCGGAGTCGGTCTTAACAACCTATAAGCCTACTAAAGAGAATGCTACCTTTGAAACCTATACCTATAACGGCAAAGAATTCATCTTTGATAGAACCCTTCTTCCCGACCAGGACGTCACTCTGTTAGCCACGTACCGCGAGAATCCGACGCTGACCTTAGCCTATCAGTATCCCAGCGACTATAGCGGGGTCAAGCTTACGGATATCAGTACCAAGATCTATCCGGAAGGCGCCTCAATTGCCACGGCTCTTAGTTCGTTCCGGGCCTCCTTAACCGATCCGCTCTTGGAAGATCAGGGTCTGGTGATGGTCTCGGCCGACGGCCAGGAAAAGACGGCCACGCTGGAGACCATGCCTGCTACCGATACCAAAATCGTCCTGAAGATTGCTGAGAAGGAGAAAGTCACCCTGACCACCTATACCGCTGCCGATACCGCCTTAGCCGGGGTGGAGGATGTCGTTTCGTATGCCGGTTCCCGGGAGAGTGTTTCCATCGCTACCTTGGGAACGGACCTGGCCAAGGATCTGACCCTGGAGTCGACGACCTATGTCTATGACGGCCTTTATTCCGATGCCGGGTTAACGGCAACGGTGACGACCCTTAATGGCAAAGCCAGTCAGACGGCCTTACCGACGCTGACGCTCTACCGGAAGGAAACCGTCGGCATCCAGCTGACCTTCCTTGCCAAGGCGGATAACTCCCTGATCGGGACCTGCTATGTCATTCCAGGCCGGGAATATGTCGCTTTCAAGGACCGGATCGAAGCCGTCATCGGGACGGATAAGACCTTGACCCTGCAAGACGGAACGCCGCTCAGTACCTTGCTTCCGCAGACGGACACGACCTTGCTGGTCAGTTAAGGTCTGCCGATTTCCTTCTTTTCGTCGTTTAGCCGTTTGAATTACACTTTATATTTACTATAATATCTAGTACCGAAATTTTTCCTTGGAGAAAAATCCTCGGTTTCATCAAAGGAAGAACACGAATCATGAGTTTAACTGCGGGTATCGTCGGACTGCCGAATGTCGGGAAATCAACGCTTTTCAATGCCATCACCAACAGCAATGTCTTAGCGGAGAACTATCCGTTTGCCACCATTCAACCCAATACCGGCGTTGTGGAAGTCAAGGATCCGAGGTTTGATGAGCTGGTGAAGGTCTTCAGTCCGAAGCGTCAGGTCCGGGCCACCTTCGAATTCACCGATATTGCCGGTCTGGTCAAAGGTGCCAGCAAAGGCGAAGGCTTAGGCAACCAGTTCTTAGGCAACATCCGCAACACCGATGCCATCATCCACGTCGTCCGTTGCTTCGATGATCCCAACATCATCTCCTACAACGGCCGTTCGATCGATCCGGTCAGCGATGCCACCGAAGTCAATCTGGAACTGATTTTATCCGATATCGATGTTCTCACCAAGCGTCTGGAGAAGATCGAACGGACGGCCGTCATGACCAAGGACAAGGATAAGCTGATCGAGGTCAGCGCCTGCCATAAGCTTCTGGATGCCTTGCAGCATGAGAAGCTCGCCCGCAGCGTCGTTTCGACCCTGTCCATCGAAGAGAAAGAGAAAATCGGCGACTTCAATCTGATCACCCTGAAGCCGGTCATTTATGTCGGCAATGTCGATGAGGGCAGCTATGCCAACCCTCAGGGCAACAAGTATTTTGCGGCCTTAAGCGAGTTTGCCAAGGCCAATGAAGCCGAATGCATTCCGGTCTCGGCCTTAGTCGAAGAAGAGCTGAGCCGGGTTTCGCCGCAGGACCGGGCCGATTATCTGGCCTCGTTAGGGACAACCCTGACCGGTCTGGATAAGATTACCATGGCCAGCTATCACATCTTAGGTCTCCGCACTTTCTTCACGACCGGGCCGGATGAAGTCCGGGCCTGGACGTTCCATGAAGGGATGACCGCTCCGGAATGTGCGGGCATCATTCACTCCGATTTCCAGAAGTTTTTCCTCAAGGCTGAGGTCTATTCCTACGATGATCTCCACTCCTATGGCAGCGAGGAAGGCATCAAAGCTGCCGGCAAGTATCTGACAGTCGGCAAGGATTATCTGGTCAAGGATGGCGACTGCCTCTATATCCGTTCGGCAGCAGCCAAGAAGTAACTATGGACGACATCCGTACCGGCTTTGGCTACGATATCCATCGGTTGGAAGCAGGAACGGAGATTCTTTTAGGCGGGGTGAGGATTCCCTCGGCGGTAAAGACCGTTGCCCATTCCGATGGGGACATCGTCTGTCATGCCTTGGCGCAGGCAATCCTAGCCAGCCTGGGGCTTGACGATATCGGAACTTACTTTCCGGATACGGCCAAGGATACAGCAAAGATGGATTCGACTCAGATTGTCAGAAGAGCGCTCACCGAGATGACAAACAAGGACTACTGTCTTTCCAACGTCAGTCTGGCCATTGTGACAGAGACACCTAAGCTGATGCCTTATAAGCATGCCATCCGGGATTCCTTGGCCAAACTCTTATCCTTGGATTCGAGCCGGATTGCGGTTCATGCCAACACCTCGGAAGGAGTCGGTCCGGTCGGGAAGAAAGAAGCCATCGAAGTCTATGCGAGTGTGCTGGTCTACCATAAGGAGAAATAACCATGAGTGATATCCAGAGTCAGATCAAGGACGAATTAGCCCGGATCTTAGTGAGTTTAGGAGCCGAGGTCAAGGATGGCGACATCCTGCTGACGCCGACCGGCAATCCTGACCATGGCGATTATGCCTCGAACCTCGCTTTGCGCAAAGCCAAGGCCTTAGGAATGAAGCCGATTGATCTTGCCAACAAGATCGTCACTCTTTTCAAACTGGATGGCGTTGACCATCTTGAAGCAGCCATGCCAGGATTCCTCAACTTCTATCTGGCTCAGGATGCCTTGGGTTCCATCATCAAGAAAATCGTCACGGAGAAAGACAATTACGGCAATCTTACCTTAGGCAAAGGCAAGAAGGTCGATATCGAATATGTTTCCGCCAACCCCACCGGTTCGCTCCATCTCGGCCATGCCCGAGGTGCGGCTTTAGGCGATTGCCTGGCCCGTCTTTATAAGAAAGCCGGCTATGCCGTCACCCGTGAATATTATGTCAACGATGCCGGCGTCCAGATGGACCATCTGGCCGAATCCCTGATGATCCGGTATCTCGAGCTTTATGGCATCCAAAAGGAATTCGGTGCCGATGACTATCATGGTCCGGAGATCATTGCCTTAGCCAAACAGCTGCAAAGCGAGATTGGCGACAGCTACCTCAAGGATCCCGAAAGCCACCTTCCGGAATTCAAGAAGTACGGCGGCGACCATCTCTTAGAGGCCATCAAGAAGGATCTGCATGACTTCCGTGTCGATCAGGATGTCTACTCCTCGGAGAAGGCTATCCGTGACCGTGGCGATGTCGAGAAAGTCTTAGAAGCCCTGAAGCCTTCCTGCTACGAGAAGGAGGGTGCCTTATGGCTTAACACCACCAAAGACGGCGATGATAAGGACCGTGTCTTAGTGAAGTCGGATGGTTCCTATACCTATCTTCTTCCGGATATTGCCTATCATAATGATAAATTCGCCCGTGGGTTTGATCTGCTCGTCGATCTTTTCGGCGCGGATCACCATGGCTATGTTGCCCGTCTCAAGGCCAGCCAGAAGGATCTCGGCCATAACCCGGATGCCCTGACGGTAAGCCTGGTACAGATGGTCCGTCTCTTCAAAGACGGCGAAGAATTCAAGATGAGCAAACGGACCGGCAACGCCATCTCCATGGCGGAGCTGATCGAGGAAGTCGGTGTCGATGCCGCCCGTTACTTCTTTGTGAGCCGCAGCGGCAACTCCCATCTCGATTTTGATATCGACCTCGCCAAGAAGCTCGGAAGTGAGAATCCGGTCTATTATGCGCAATACACCCATGCCCGTCTCTGCGGCATCATCGCCAACGGCAAGGCCTTCTATCCGATTGACTACAGCTCGGACCTCTTGACCTCCGAAAGCGAGAAGGATCTCCTGATCGCCTTGAAGGACTATCCGACCGTCCTGACGGCTGCCACCGTTGAAAACGAGCCTTATAAAGTCACCAATTACATCCATAGCCTTGCCACGGATATCAATGAGTTCTACACCAAGTGCCGGGTCTTGGATGACAGCAATCCGAAGCTCAGTCAGGAACGGCTTGGCTTAGTCGAAGCCTGCCGGATCGTGCTGGCCAACGCCCTCTCCATGATTGCCGTTTCGGCACCTGAGCGGATGCTGGCTCAGGACAAGCCGGAGGAGACGAAATAATTGTCTTGGTTCGCTGACGCGGGAAGAGTATACTTGTAAAGTGACTCTTTTCGTGGTATAGACAAGGTGAAAGAACCGTTAAAGGAGACAGAATCATGTCCAATAAATCCTATGTCGATTGTGCCTATGAGATTATGCCGAAGACTGCCAAGAGAGATGACAAAGGCAAGTTAGTCGGCGTGCCGTTTCCGGATCTCCTGATGAAGGTCGGCGAGTCTATGGCTATCACCGATGAGAAAACGCTGACGGATATGGCTTCCAAATTCTATACGGCGTTGACGATGGATGGTCGCTTTGTCCTGTTGGAGAACAACACCTGGGTTTTACGTCAGCTCATCTGTTTTGAGGATGTCCACATCGACATGAACGACGTCTATTCCGGCGACGAGGACGAGGATTCCGATGAGGACGAGGATGAGACGCATGCCGAGAAGGAAGCCGATGATGACGTTGCCGAGGAAGGCGAAGTCAAAGACGAGACGGAAGAGAAGGAAACCGATGATGATGTGCCGGTGCCTTCTGCCGATGACGACGACGATACCATTGCTTAACACATAATGATGATAAAAGCCCTTTGAATGAGGGCTTTTTTCTTAACAACAACGAGGGAATTATGAAATCAACAGAAGCCGTCATGACAACGATTTTCGACACCATCGAGCAGAGCCCTTCCATCGTCATTTTTGGTCACGTCAATCCCGATGGAGATTGCGTCGGCAGTGTGATGGGACTGAAGAAGGATTTTCAGGAACGTTTCCCGGATAAGCGCATTCTGGCTGTCGGAAGCCACCCGGGTTTTCTGCCGTCTTTTGTGGAGCCCAGCGACTCTGTCAGTGATGAAATCATCAAAGAATCCTTGGCCATCATGGTGGATCTCTCCGATATCGAGAGAGTCGAAGACAAACGGATCACGATGGCTCCCAAGATTGTCTGCTTCGATCATCATATCGCCAAACCCGAAGGCTATCCCTTCCCGTCCTACCGCGATGAGGATGCTCCCAGCGCCAGCTATGTCCTGACCGACTGCTTACGGAAACGTTATGGCTCTATTGCCAAGGCTGCCGCTCCTTATTTCTTCTTAGGTCTGGTGACGGATACCGGCCGCTTCCAGTATGACAGCCAGCCCCAGACATTGGAGATGGCCGCTTACCTTGTCAGCCAAGGCGTGGATGCTCAGGCCATTTATAACGAGCTTTATCAGCAGTCGTCGACCGGGCTGAAGTACCGGGCTTTTGTCTACGATCATTTCCGTTTTGCCGATGACGTCGTGTACTGCGTTATCCGCAAGAACGACTATGAGTCCTTAGGCATGGATTCGAATGATGCCAGCAGCAAAGTCAATCTCTTAGCTCTTTTGGATAAGCATCCGATGTGGGTGTTCTTCGTTGAGCAGGAGAACGGAAGCATCCGTGTTGAATTCCGTGGAGATGGTACGCGCAATATGCAGGTTGTTGCCACTCAGTTCGGCGGCGGCGGTCATTTCTCCGCCAGCGGCTGCCGTCTGGACAGCCTCGATACGGCCGAAGACGTTCTCAAAGCCTGTAATCGGCTTCCGAAGGTCAAATAGCCTATGGAATTCGCTGACGTTTTCCTGGCCATGAAGGAGGCCGTCAAGACCGCTATGGACACTGTCCTTGGCATCTATGAAGGCCATTATTCTGTCACCTATAAAAGCGACAGTTCACCTTTGACGACGGCCGATCTGGCCTCCAACCAGATCTTAAGGGATAAGCTCTCCCCGTTTTCCACGATCGGCTGGCTCAGCGAAGAGGACAGCGATGACTTTGCCCGGCTTTCCAAAAGCCTGATCTTCATCGTCGATCCCCTGGACGGAACGCAGGATTTCGTTAACCGCAACGGCTCCTTCGGTATCAATCTTGCCTTAGTCAAGGATCATCAGCCGGTCATTGCCTTCATCGGAATGCCGGTCCTCCATTCCTATTGCTATGCCATCGCCGGTCAGGGGGCCTTTGTCGTTGCTGCCAACGGCAAAGAGACCCCGCTCCATGTCTCATCGCGAGTGGACAAGCTGATCTATCTTGCCAGCCGGACCCATGACAATGACGAAGAAAGAGCTGTCCTCACCCGCCATCCGGATCGGATCAGCCAGGTGATTCGCCAAGGTGCCAGCATCAAAGCCTACTATCTGGCTTCCGGCCAGGCTGATGCCTCCGTCCGTTATACCAAAACGACCAAGGAATGGGATGTCTGTGCTCCTGATCTGGTCGTCCGGGAAGCCGGCGGCATCTTCATGGATACGAAGAAGAAACCCTTTGTCTATAACCGCCAGGATGTCTACAATCACGATGGCTACTGTATGTTCAACCGTCCGGAAAATGAGGATTTGCTCGAATGAAAAAGAAACTTCTGTCAGCCTTAGGCTTTGTTGCCTCCCTGCTTATTGCCTCCTGCTCTCTTGTCAAGCCGAAGACGTCTGTCTCGGCCAGCGCCGTTACCAGCGCCAGCTCGGTTGCTTCGGCTTCCGCAAGTCCGTCGGCTTCACCGTCGGTTAGCTCGGCCTCTGCCTCAGCCTCTGCCTCCACAAAACCAGCTGCCAGCAAGGATTTCACCTTGTATTCCTTTAATGATTTCCATGGCTCCTATGAGCAGTATAACGGCTCGGGTTATAACGAAGTCGGGGCCGCCCGTCTGAAATATGCCATCGAGCACGATGGCGATTATCAAGCGGATTCCTCGATGATCTTAAGCGCCGGTGACAGCTATCAGGGCAGCTATCTTGCCTATTATGACCGCGAGTTGGCCAGTGCCTTGTTAGGGAAAATCGGCGTCAAGGCGATGGCTTTAGGCAATCATGAATGGGACTGGGGCGTCGATGCCCTGAAAGAGATGATTCAGCAGGACAGTCCCAACTTCCCGGTCCTGGCCTGCAATGTTTTACTGAATGAGACCGGCAAGCCGGTTGATTTCCTGACGCCCAGCACCATCGTCACAACGGCCTCCGGCGTCAAGGTCGGCATCGTCGGTGCCATCGGCTCGGGTGAAGAGAGCGACATCAAGACCAGCATCATCGAAACCTACTCCTTCTCGCCGGCGGTCAGCTATGTCGAGGCGGAGCTGAAGAAGATGAGCGACTGCGACTACAAGATCTTCCTCGTCCACGACTCCATCAACGACTCGTCCAACACTTATGTGAAGGATATCATCACCTCCTTACAGTCCGACGGCTATGGCGTGGATGCCGTGGTCGGCGGGCATACCCATCAGTTCGAAGCCGAGACCTATCAGGGCGTTCCCTTTGTTCAGGGCGGCCATAATAGCCTGGGCTATGGGAAGATCGTCTTCAATTCGACGAGTCATACCGTCACGCCGTCCTATACGATCTTTGATGCGAAGGACTATAACGTTCCTGACAGTGCCTTGGATAGTTCGATGCTGACGCTGATTCAGCAGAGCACGGTGGTTCAGGGCGAGAACAAGGGCTTAGGCATCACCTTCGATGATATCTTCAACCGCTATGATCAGATGTATCAGTTCATTCCCGATGCCATGCTTTATGAGGCCAAGAAGGAAGGCTGGGGAACAAAGAACCCGATCATTGCCATCCACAATGTCGGCGGCATCCGGGATTCCTTGGCGGCAGGCGAAGCCACGCCCAGCCGGCTCTTCAAGGTCTGTCCTTTCGATAACAAAGCCCGGGCGGTTTCCGGCATTCCGGGTTCGGTGATTGCCCAAGTGATCGGTTCCACACCGACAGGCCGGGTCCATGTGACCGGAAAATCCACGGAATCCTTAAGCTATTGCTATGATACCAGCGACGGACTGCCGCTCGATTCCACGAAGACGTATGATGTCCTTACCATCGATTACTGCTATGAGAAGAGCTACTTCAGCAAGATCGCTGCCCGTGCCAACTGGCTGCCGCTGAAGAAAGCCACCTCCACCGACTGGGTGATGCCGGATCTCATCCGCGACTATGTCGTCAACTCCGGGACGACGACCTTCAAAAAGGCCGACTATACCATCTATTCGGCTTAAAACAGCAACAAGAAAAGCCTGTCGGAACAGCTCCGGCAGGCTTTTTCAGTGTTCGGGATTCTACTTCTTGGAAAGAGCGGCTGTCTTCTGGGCATCAACGGCGAAGGTGGCCAGTCCGGCATCCGTCAGCGGATGCTGAATCAATTGGACAAGAACCTTATACGGAACCGTGGCAATATCGGCGCCTAAGAGAGCGCAGCTGTCGATATGGGCAACCGAGCGGATGCTGGCACAGATGATCTTGGTCGGATAGCCATAGGCCTTCTTGAGGGTCATGATGTCCTGGATCAGCTTCATGCTGTCATAGCCGTGGTCATCAAGTCTTCCTAAGAACGGCGAAACATAGGTGGCATGGGATTCCATCGCTAACAGGGCCTGGGCCGTGGAGAAGCAGAGGGTGACATTGGTCGGGATCTTTTCTTTAAAAAGCTCCTGGCAGACTTCCAGTCCCGGAACGGTCATCGGCAGCTTGATCACGATATGCTTCGGATCAATCTTATAAAGCTCATGCGCCTGAGCTAACATCCCATCCTTGTCGTTGGCGGTCACTTCCGCCGAGATGGGTCCGTCAATCATCGTCACAATCTTGGAGATGACCTCTTTCTGGGTCAGTCCTTCCCGGGCAATGAGCGACGGGTTGGTGGTCACGCCTTTGACAAAGCCCCAGGTCGAAGCTTCCTGAATCTCAGATAAATTCGCCGTGTCGATAAAAAGAGTCATATGATTTTTAATCCTTTCCGAATGTTCTCTTATTATACCTTACCTGCCGGTGGTTTTAAAGCACCGGAGCCTTCGGATAGCCTTTGCGGGTGACATAGCCGCTGATGACCATCATCCCCAGATAGGAGTTATAGCGCATGGCCTGATTGTTGTAGACGCGATACGGGGAATCTTTTGCCTGAGAATCCTCATAGAAATAACTTGCCATCTTCTTATCCAAGTCCGAGTACGGCTCTTTCATCTTCAGGCCCTTCTCCTTGATCAGCTTGCGGAGATAGAGAATGAGGAAGTCATCGCTGGCCTTGACTTTGGCCATGTCGATCCGGCTGGAAGCCAGGCTGCTCTTCTGCTCATCGACGAGATCGGCGATGTCGCCGCTTTTCGGCAGTCTCTTCTCGACGATGAGCGTCGAGACGACGTCGTTGATGGCCTGGAAGCGTTCCTTCTCATAAGGGACAAGAGCATCCAGACTTGAAAAGGCCTTCTTCTGAGCCTTCTTGGCTAAAGCCAGAATCACTAAAAAGGCAATAAGCCAGGCAACCAGAAGGCCGCCTAAGACCGCGCCGATCCAGATCCAGGTTGTCGTCGAAATCGTAGGCATGTTTTTTCCTCCTTATCGAAAAACAACGCTATTATGTTAGAATATTTAACGTTAATAAGGAAGCACTATGGAGAATATTTTTATTTTGCTGATGGCGGGATCGGGGAGTCGGCTCTTTGCCACTCTGGGAATGAAGAAACAGTTCTATCCCCTGCAAGGGAAGGAGCTTTTCCTTTACCCGTTGGAAGCGGCCATCCAAAGCAAGCTTTTCTCCCGCTACCTGATCGTTGCCGATCCGGAAGACATTGAAAAGACCAAGAATATCCTTGAGGCCAAGACGGCCCTGACGGCGGACGGCTATGACGTCATCGGCGGCGGCGACAGCCGCAACAAGTCCGTTGATCATGCCTTGCGTTTCCTGAAAGACAAGGTGACGGCCGGCAAGGTCTTCATTCATGATGCCGACCGGGTCTTACTGACGCCTGACTTCTTAGCCCTGTTAGCCAAGGAGAGTCTTTCGGCGGATGCCCTGACTCCGGTGCTGCCGCTGACGGATTCCGTTCTCCGGGAAAAGGCCAACGATATCAGCTATGTGGACCGGGAAGATCTCTATCGGGTAGAGACTCCGCAGGTTTTCTCCTATCCTTTGATGCTGACCGTCTATGAAAAAGGCTATGATCCTCGGGATACCGATGATTTCAAGAAGGCTTTAAGGGCCGGGCTGTCGTTAAAGACGGTCGCCGGCGATCCGCTGCTTTTCAAGGTGACGTTGCCCAGCGATGTTGTCCTTTTGAAGGCACTGTTGGAACAGAAAAACAAAGACTGAGTCTTTCCGGCATAGCTCGTCAACAATTCCCTTGCCTATTTTGAAGACGGCTTTTTTGCCTTCGTTTGCTCCGAGGTGAGTCCGGCCTGTTTCGCCCGTCGGTAAAGCGTCATCTGGGAGATTCCCAGCTTCTTCGCCGCTTCCTTGTTGCTCAGCAGTCCCACGGCAACGGAGTGGAGAATATCTTCCAGCAAAGGCTCGGGAATTGCCAAAGGCTTCCGCCCGAGGTAACGTTTCTCCGCCTTGGCTTTCTTCTGCCCGATGACAATGGCGGACCGTCTGGCCCTTTCCATCCGTTGGTAATCTAAGATATGGCTCTTTAGCAACGTGGGGCGCTCGGCATCCGTGAAAGCTGTTCCGTCAATCACAATCGGCTTCCGCAGCCCAAGCATCCGGAGAATCGAGGCTTCCCGGGCATAGAGATTGGCGTTGTCAAAACCGGGATCGTTGTCAAATCCCAGGGGTTTCGTCACAAAATTGTCGCCCATGTAGGTTCGCTTCGTCCGCAGCATCCATTCCAGACGGTTCAGATGGTCCATTCCGACTTCCTTAAGCAGGTCCTCCAAACCCACCCGGTTCGGCTCAGGACTTCTCTCAGTCACATAGACAGGGGTCATATTCACCCGGTAATAGATGGGAAGCCTTTTGTCGATGTCAATACCTGGGATTCCTTGAAAAATCGAGACGGGCAGCCCATCGATGACATCATAATAAGGCTGGATGGAATACTGGAAGGAATCGTCAATGAAGATCTCATAGGTGATTTTCGCCACTTTGAAGAGAATCGATGGCGAAAAGACAAGGCAGATTTCTCCTTCGGTCTTGCTGGAGAGCTTCACCCCGCGGATGGGGGTGTTCAGTTCACTTCTTACGGTTAAGTTTTTCATAAGGTTCCTTCAAAAGCTTCTGGTAACGTTCTTTAAGGATGGCCTTGTAGAATTCCTTTCTTGTGGGAGAACACTCCGGCATGGCAGCGATGAAGGAAAAAATCTTCCCCAAGTCGATTTCCGGGAAAATCCCCTGTAAAGCCTGATTGCATTCGGGAAAACGAAGACTTGAGATAACATCGTAATAGGAGCTCTTCCGATTGCCCAAGCGAATCTGGGAAGTCGGGAAGACGAGAGTCCGTCTTTCAATCTCCAAGGGATCCGCAAGAACACTGCGGCAGGCTTCATCGGTATTGAGACGAGGAAAAAGGCAGGATCCGTTATCAAAAATGGGGGCCAACACGTATTTGTTGTCTTTTTTCAGGAATCCCCAATTGCCTCCATGGCGGTCGAAGTTTCCAATCAGAGCATCGATAAGGTACATCTTCCAGAAAATCGAAATTGTTTCCTCAACGTTGGTGAGCTTCTTATTTTCCTCTAACATCGTCATGATGTCTTCATACGAATAATGAAAGCGTTCCTTGTCTTCCTCCAGAGTGGAATCTCCGACGTCATTGAAAGGGACAAACGAGAAGCCATTGCCAGTGAAGTCTTCCATTGCCACCACCTGAAGACCTTTATAAGTTCCGAGAGCCGTGTTTTGAGTTGGCAATCCAATCATTTGGAAAATATGAGAGCCAAGATACTCCGAAAAGTGGTTCATCAACGGACCGATTTCCGAAGCTTTCTGAAACTTCAAGATCCAGTCTTTGCCCTCAATCGTGATTCCAATCTTTTGTTCGGATCCGGAATAGAAGCGGTTATTTCCTTTATATTTTGAGTAATCCATACTTCAAGTATACTCTTTGAGAAAAAAATATCAATAGGTTCTAGAATTAATTTTGATATACAGTGGGAAAAGCCGCCGCTGCGGTCTTGCTAAGTTAGTAGAACCCGTCCTTTACATCGGCGCTTGCCGGGCAGAAAAGCAAAAATCAATTTCTGCTCAGTCCTTCTAAGCCTTGGAAGGCAAGATGATGAGAGGTTCTGAGGCCTCGGAAACACGCGATTTCAAGCCAGTTTCCAAGTCTTCGGGGAAGCAAACGTTTTCTCGGCTTTCAGAAACTTTCATTTTTTTTTTGTGTTGCTACTACCTTGATTTGCCTTTTTTATCGTATAATATAAACTCCGAGAAATCGGGTTCCAAGGGAGTATCACTGACATGGTAAAGTTCTATTCAGTTGGAAGACAGTTCGACGATCTGGATTGGTCGATTGTGGATCAAAAGGCCAAAGACGTCGCCAAGATGATTGCTGATGAGAATGGCGAAGGTGCTGATTTCTTAGGCTGGGAAAACTATGCTTCGACCTTGCCGGAAGGCGAGATCAAGAAGATTGAAGAAGATGCCAAGAAGATCCGGGCTAATTACGAAGCCCTGGTCGTGGTCGGCATCGGCGGTTCCTATTTGGGAGCCCGAGCCGTGATCGATGCGATCAACGGCCTTTTCCCGGAAGATAAATTCGAAATCATTTATTTAGGAAACACCTTATCCGCTTCCTATACGTATCAGGTGATGCGTCATTTGGAAAAGAAGCGTTTTGCCATCAATGTCATCTCCAAGTCGGGAACCACCACCGAACCGAGTGTGGCTTTCCGTCTTTTAAAGGACATGATGGAGAAGGAATTCGGCCATGCTTATCTTAAGGATGCCATCTATGCCACGACCGATAAGTCCCGTGGCTCCTTAGTCAAGGAGTCGGAGATCGAAGGCTATGACCGTTTCGTCATTCCGGATAACATCGGCGGACGTTTCTCCGTCATCACGCCGGTCGGTCTTCTTCCGATTGCCTGTGCCGGCATCAACATCCGTCACTTCCTCAAGGGTGTGATCGATGGCGAAAGCGACTATTCCAACCCGGATTATCACGAAAATCCGGCTTACAAGTATGGTGCCACCCGTTATCTGCTGAACGTCCAGAAGAAGTTCAGCTCCGAAATGTTTGTCTCCTATGAACCGCAGAACAAGATGATCGAAGAATGGCTGAAACAGCTTTTTGATGAATCGGAAGGCAAGGAGAACCAGGCGCTGCTTTGCTCCTCGGGTATCTTCACCACCGATCTCCATTCGATGGGTCAGTTCATTCAGCAGGGAACGCCGTGCCTCTTTGAGACCATCATCCGCAGCGAACATTCGCTCCATGATGTCACCGTCCCTTACGATGATGAGAACCTCGACAATCTCAATTACCTCTCCGGACGAAGCATGGCTTACATCAACAACAAAGCCTATGAAGCGACCTTGGATGCCCATACTTCCGGACATACGCCGGCCAACATCATCGAAATTGACCAGATGGATTCTTATGCCTTAGGCAACCTCATGTACTTCTTCTTCCGTGCCTGTGCCTTCTCGGCTTACCTCTTGGGCGTCAATCCGTTCAACCAGCCAGGTGTTGAGATCTATAAGTCGAATATGTTCAAGCTCTTAGGAAAGCCGGAACATAAATAGAATCCATTCATTTCGTGCAAAGTAGGTTTCTGTGACGGAACATTTGCTTTGTTCCGTCACGGAAAACCTTGCAACCTAGCCTTACCTTTGATAAAATATCAAAGCGCTGAAAATACGGGGATGCTTAGCTCAGCTGGTAGAGCATCGCCTTTACACGGCGGAGGTCAGGAGTCCGAACCTCTTAGCATCCACCATTTGTTTCTTCAGAGCAGACGAGTCGACACACATGGGCGAGTAGCGAAGCGGCTAAACGCGGCAGACTGTAAATCTGTTCCCATCGGGTTCGGTGGTTCGAATCCACCCCCGCCCACCATCTTAGATCACCACGCCTCAGGCAAACCCTGGCGTTAGCGATAAATAGCCTTACGTTATTGGGGCATAGCCAAGCGGTAAGGCATCAGACTTTGACTCTGATATGCGGTGGTCCGAATCCACCTGCCCCAGCCAATTCTGACTGATGTTCAGTCTCATTGTCCCGCTAGCTCAGTGGTAGAGCACTTGACTTTTAATCAAGGGGCCACGGGTCCGAGCCCCGTGCGGGACACCATTCTAGTTTCGTCCTGTGCCCGAGTGGCGTAATCGGTAGCCGCGTTGGATTTAAAATCCAATGGGTCAATCACCCATGCCGGTTCGAGTCCGGCCTCGGGCACCAGTTCGAAAACATGCCTCCCTGTGAAAGCAGGGAGGTTTTTGTTTGCTCTTTTCGTTCCCGCTTTTTGGCATGTTGACCAGTCTACTCCCGGTTCGGAGATGGTCACCGACGTCACCTGTCAGAAGGAAGACATGATCTTCATCCGCTATGAGCCACCGGACGGGCAAATGCGGCATCAGCATCTCTTCAATGGCGGAAACGGCCAAGGCATCGTGAGGCTCTACCACAGGCATGGCCGGAAGAGGATTCCGGTGGACGAAATCCGTTGTCAGAATGTCGGCTGCGAATATGGCGAATACCAAAAAGAATAATATCAAGTCTTTTTTACTCACTTGTTCTCAAAGGCATTGGTATCGGATTTGTTAACCGGAATCGGGCTAGGATAAGCAGCTATTTTTCCTCGGCTTCGAAATGACTTGACACACTGACTTATTTTTTGTTCTTATTTATGGGAAATTCGCCAATTTACCCGTTTCTGTTTAATGTGACAAATGTCCTTTTTTTCTTCTTTAAATGTGACAAATGTCCTTTCTTGATAAACGGCCATCGTGTTTTGTTTGTAATTTTAATGCGAGAATATAGAATATATCTAAGGTGAAAAAAATGACTGACCATAAATCTGCTGAAGATTATCTTGAACGCATTCTGATGCTGGCGGAAACAGGAGAGCCTGTCCATGCCGTTGATATCGCTAATTCCTTTGGCTATTCCAAGCCAAGTGTTTCCATTGCTTTGATGAAGCTGGAAAAGCGAGGAATGGTCTTAGTCAATGATCGTCACCAGCTGAGTCTTACTGCTGCCGGCAAAGCCATCGCACAGAAAATCTATGAACGCCATAAAGTCTTAGGCGCCTTGTTCGTCGCTTTGGGAGTCACGAAGGATGTTGCCTTCGATGATGCCTGCCGGGTCGAACATGATATCTCGGACGAGACCTTTGAAGCCCTGAAGAAGCATTATCAGGAAAAGGTTCAGAAAGGTGAGGGGAAATAACAAATCTTTATTCCCCTTTTTTAGTATCTCCCGTGCTATAATTGCCTCCGAAGAAAGAAGAAATGACCATGGAAGAAACAAAGAATCAGCCGAGCATCGAAGAACGGATTGATGTCGTTTTGGATAAACTGCGTCCCTTTTTGGAACGCGAAGGCGGCAATATCAAATTAGCTCGCTTCGACAAAGATACGGGTGTCTGCTATGTCGATATGATCGGTGCCTGCGCTGGCTGCATGTTGGCCGCCAGCGATGTTTCCGATTCCGTTGAAGTCATGCTGATGGATGAGATTCCGGAGATTACCAAGGTCGAATTGGTGGCTCCGACAATGGATAATGAGTTCGATAACCTCTTGAAGACTCTTCAAGCTCAACAGGCTCAGGAAGCCCAGCAGGATGCTGCAAAGAATGCTCCTGCGGATCCTGCAACGAAGAGCGATACGGAGAACAAATAATGGCCTCGTCGGGTCTTGCCGATCTGCAGATTCTTGAAAAAGTCACCCGCTACCTTTCCACCCTACGTCCCTTCCTTCTTGAGGAGGGAAGTGACTTAGCCGTCCGGGATTGCCAGGCCGGGGTCGTCACCTTGGTCGTCAAAGGCAGCTGCGTTGGCTGTGCCCTAGCGGGTACAGACTTCAACCAGTTCCGAAAAGAAATGGAAGAGGATATTCCGGGAATTAAAGATGTTATCTTCACGAATCCCTTTGGCATTCCGGTAGCTTAAAAGAAAGTTGTTCACGAATCCAGGCGGCCTTTCCCCAGGGAAAAGCCGCCTTTTCCAAATAGGTTTATCTGGTGGCAACGGTCTTTCTCACGGAAAGCTAGGTCCCGGTTCCTATCAAGCCCCATTTAAGTCCAGTGAAAAATAAGTTCTTTTTTCTTCTTAACCGGCCGTTGTGTGCTAGAATTTTAGGGCGAGGTATATAGTATCATGTCAGACAAAATGTTTATGGTTGAGACGTCCGCTCATCACATTCACGTCACGCAGGAAACCTTAGAGAAACTTTGCGGTCAGGGAGCTCAGCTGGAAGTCAAGAAGATGCTCTCTCAGCCGGGAATGTTTGCTTCTAACACCCGTTTGGATGTCATTTATCATGCCGAAATCAAGGATCCGAAGACCGGTGCGATAGTCAAGAAGGATTTTGAGCTCAAGGGCTTATCCATTCTCGGACCGGTGAGAGATCACAACCAGGTTGAGATTTCGATGACCGAAGCCAGAAGTCTGAAGGCCAATGTTCCGGTTCGCGAATCGGGCGATATCAAGGGTTCCTGCCCTTGCACGCTCGTCAATCCGCTTAACGGCAACTCCGTCGATATCGCCGAGGGCATGATCATTGCTAAGCGCCACATCCATATGACGCCTGAGGATGCCAAGGAATTGGGTGTCACCAATGGTCAGATCGTCAGTGTCAAGATTAAGTCCGCTAACGGCAGAAGTGCTGTCTTAGGCGATACCGTTATCCGTGTCAGCCCGAAGTTCAAGCTTGCTATGCACATCGATACCGATGAGTCCAATGCCATCGGCGGTCTGTCGAAGGACGTCAACGGCGAAATCATCGATCTCGCCTTCTAAAAAGGATATCGGACGATGCCGAACCTTCTCGCCCATAATCTCGTGGTTAAACGTTTCTATCTGAAGGAGGATGAACAGGATCTTTCTCCTTTGGATAGTTTCATTCGCGGGAATTATGATTTTCTGTCACTGGGTGCCCAAGGCCCGGATCCCTTTTTCTACGTCGGAATCCTGCCTTTCCACGGACTTCATTTGTTAACGGCCTCCAAAAAGCTGGGTAACCAGCTCCATGAGGGCGATGCCAAGAAGTTCTTCAAGGCGATGATTGACCGTTGCTATGGCATGGAGAATGACCGGGACCGCCTGCGTTTCGAGGCCTTCATCTTCGGTCAGCTGGCCCATTACCTCCTTGACCGGGAAGCCCATCCTTACATTCTCTATGAATCCGGCTTTGACAAGGACGGCAAGATCAGCGGCAAATATCATTATCAGCATGCCAACTTCGAATCGAACATCGACTACTGCCTGGCCAAGAAGTTCAAAATGAATTATTTCCTCTCTAACCCGGCGGACGTGCTCTGTCAGGATAAATCCTTCCTCGCCATCCTGGATAGTGAGATGGTGCCGGTGCTGGAAGGTCTCTTCCGCTGCCGGTTGCCGAAGCACTTCTATTCCAACAGCATCATCAACATGCATTCCGTGATCGGTTATGTGAATCATCATCCCAAGGCCAAGAAGAAACTGCTGCCGAAGCGGCTGATGGGCTTGGCGATGCCGACGGAAGGACCGTTAGACTATCCGGATTGTCTCAATGAAAAGAAAGACATCTGGCTGGATCCCCTGACGGGTGCCAAACATGCCGATTCCTTCCTGGAAATCCATTCCCGGGCCTTCGAACTGCTGGATAGCTGCTATCAGGACATCCTGAAGAACGGCTTCCACTACGAGGTCATCAGCAAGTATCTGAATGGTTTGTCCTATTACGGAACGCCGGTCGGTGCCAAATGGACATATCAGAAGAATCCGGTCGCTGCTTAGAGTCCTAAAGACTGGCTTCAGCCAGTCTTTTTTTGATAGACAGTCCGCTTTTTAGTTATAATAGCTGGGATGAAAGAACACAACATGACTGCCGAGGAATTTTCCTTACAGGAAAGTTTTGTCCGTCTGATGCGTCAGCGTCATCTGGAGCTTTGTCTTTTGGTGATGGCGCTTTTTGTGGTGGCCATCTTCTTCAACGCCTTCGTTGTCGGCGAGCCGGACTGGGGTCTGAAGATTCTCGGCTTCTTCTTTCTGACCTTGGCAGTCTCCTTGCTGGTGCAGGTTCCTTTCTTCTTTGCCAGTTTCCACAAGGATCCGGAACTGAAAAAGGCCAAGGAAGCTCTTTTCTATTTTCTGGATTCTCCTCTGTGGGAGACGGGACTCTTGACGACGCTGTTTCTGACGGTAAAGGCCAGCTATTATCAGGTGGCCTTAGCCGTTTTTCTCAGTTCCTTAATTGCCGCTGTTTTTGACTACCGAGGTAAGAAGCCCTGGCTAAGTCCCGCCTGTCTTGCTGCGCTCGGGGTCGGGCTTCTCTTCCCGAAAAACTATCAGGTTCCCCTTGTTTTCGGATCCTTGGAAGGCTATTATTCGTGCTCCCTCTTTTCCATGATCAGCATTACCTCAACGGATGGTTTCTCCGGTCTCATCCTTTCTCCTGTCGGCCTTTGGAAGCTATTCATTGGCAACTACCTCGGAACGATTGCCAGTCCGTTTGCCATTGCCTTTGTCTTGATAGGCATTTACCTTACCTTGCGAAAACGCCGGGATGGTTGGCTTCTCTTAACCGTTGTCCTTAGCCTCTATGCTGGATTTGTCATTCTTTTCCTAGGATTAGGAGATGGCGGCTGGTCCTTTAAGGATGCCTTGGCCGAGACTTTCTTAGGCTCGAGCCTACTGGGCATTCTTTTCCTGGCGCCGGAACAGCAGGAAGAAGAATTCGACCGATTCCGGAATCTTTCTTTGGCCGTACTGCTTGCTTTGTTGGTCATTGCCTTCCGGCTGATCCGGGCTGACGGGCTTGATTTCCTGGAAGCCTTCCTGGTCATGCAGCTGGTGCAGCTGCTATTAGCGAGTCCGCGCTTTGTCAAAGCCAATAAGCTGACCTCGGGTGTCTTATTGGGGTTAAGTCTGGCTGGCCTGATTGCCCTGAGTCTCGGCTATGGTCTTTCCCATCCCATCGATCCTTCTTCGGGTTATTTCCTGAGGTAATCATGATGGATGCCACTCCTGTTAATCAGCCAGCACCCTCGACGCCAAATGATCCGGGCAAGAAGGATCCCCGTTTTCAGTATCATCCTTTCAAGGACAGCCTGATTCTTGCCCTTTTAGTTGCCATCATTGTGTCCATTGTCTTGGCCTCCTTCTTTTTGACCCCGAGAAGCAACAATGCCTATGTTGAGATCCGTTACGGGACCACCTTGCTTTGGGATAAGGACGATACTACCAAGAACACGGCCATTGCCTTCCCGACCACTGGCTCCAAGGTGCTTAGTTACAAGGACAGCGACGGTCCGATCTTCTTGGGCGAAGGAAATTACTTTGAGTTCTATACCGATGGTTCCACGGAGGAGCCGGAAGTCGACGTCACCCTCTATAGCGACCATTCCATTCAGATCACCAAGCAAAAGTCGCCTCGGAATGTCTGTGCCAAGATCGGCCGCATCTATTCAGAGTACACCCCGCTGGTCTGCTTACCCAATTCCTTAGAGGCTGTCATCAAGGCAGGAACCGGTTATCCGGAATGGGACAACTGATATGAAAACACGAAGATTGGTAGCTTTGGCAATGCTTTTAGCCTTAAGCGTTGCTATCCATTATCTCGAAAGCTTAATACCGGATATTGTTCCGATTCCTGGCTTTCGGATGGGCTTGGCCAATGTCGTGGGTCTCTTTGTTCTGTACTATTATGGTGGACTTAGCTACCTCTTCGTTCTTTTCCTCCGGGTCATCCTGGTCGGTGCCATCTCCACCGGCTTTGGCATCTCCTTTTTGATGTCACTTTCCGGAGCCGTCTTAAGCAGTGCTGTTTCCTTGCTTCTTTATTATCTTGTCAAACCCTCGATTTATATCCTTTCCATGGCCTCTGCCCTTGCCCATACCATTGGTCAGCTCGTGGCCTATGCCATCTTCTTTGCTTCCCCCTATATCTTCACGTATGTCATGATTTTAGGACCCTTAAGTCTGGCTACCGGTCTGCTCCTGGCCTTTTTTGTTCGGCTTTTGGTTCAGCGGCTTCCTCGGAGCTTTCTTCTCGAAGAGAAGAAGCGGCGGAGCCAATAAGGTTTTTCCCAAGCTTTGGTAAGTTGGATTATTCTCAGTGAAAACAATGCCCAAGTATGATATAGTTAATAAGCTAATTTATTCGTCTCAAAGAAGGAGAGAGTTGCATGGATAAAACAATCAACTACAAGACCCACGGAACCTGCTCGGTCAGCATGACTTTCGTGATTGATTCGGCTAACGATACGATCAAAGACTTTTCCGTCATCGGGGGCTGCAACGGCAACCTTAAAGGCATCAAAGCCCTGATTATCGGAATGAAGGCGCAGGATGTGATTTCTAAGCTCAACGGCATCCGTTGCGGACTGAAGTCCACCAGCTGCCCTGATCAGATTGCCAAAGCCTTGGAAGGCTATTTGGCTCAGAAGGCTTAACGCCATGGGAATCAAAGTCAAGAATCTGTTTACTTCCGAGTCCGTTTCGGAAGGCCATCCGGATAAGCTCTGCGATCGCATCAGCGATGCCGTTTTGGATGCTGCCCTCAGTCAGGATCATTCTTCCCGTACCGCCGTCGAAACGATGGCCACGAGAGAAAAGGTGATCATTTCCGGTGAAGTTACGACAAAAGCCAAGCTCGACTATGAGAAGATTGCCCGGGATGTGGTCCGGGAAGTCGGCTATACCAAGCCCGAATTGGGCATCGGTGCCGATACGATGTCAGTGGAAGTCTATATCCGGGAACAGTCTCCGGATATTGCCCAGGGCGTCAACAACTCTTTGGATAAGCATTCCATCGGTGCCGGCGATCAGGGCATCATGTTCGGCTATGCCACGGATGAAACCGAAAACTACATGCCGCTTCCGATCGTGATGGCTCATAAGCTGGTTCGGTATGCGACGATGTTACGGAAACAGGGGCAATTGCCTTTCTGCCGTCCGGATATGAAGAGCCAGGTGACCATTGATTATTCCAAGGCCACCCCGACCCTCAATGCCGTCGTCCTTTCCTGTCAGCATGATCCCGACATCGCCATCAGCGACTTACGGGATAAGCTTCTTCATCTGGTCATCTTCCCAGTGGTCGACAGCTTCGGCATCGACCGCAGCCATGTCGATGAGTATTACATCAATCCGACCGGCAAATTCGTGATCGGCGGACCCCTCGGGGATACCGGCCTTACCGGACGGAAGATCATCGTCGATACCTATGGCGGATCGGCTCCGCATGGCGGCGGTGCCTTTTCCGGCAAGGACCCGACCAAAGTCGATCGCAGTGCGGCCTATGTCGCCCGTTATGCAGCAATGAATATCGTCGCTGCGGGGCTGGCCAAGCGCTGCCTCATTCAGCTCAGCTACGCCATCGGTGTCAGCGAACCGGTCTCCATTGCCTTGGAAACCTATGGCACGGAGACGGTCAGCAAAGACAAGATCCTCAAAGCCTTGGTCGAAGAGAAAATCTTCGACTTCACGCCGTCGGGAATCATTGATCACTTCTCCCTGATGTATCCTACCTTCCGTTATCAGGATCTGGCGGCCTATGGCCACTTCGGAAGACCGGATCTGGAGCTTCCTTGGGAGAAACGGGACAAAGTCGATGAGCTGCGGAAAGCCTGTAAATAACGCCTTTAGGCGGTAAAGGAAAACACAATGAACGAAAGCGACCTAGACAAAGACAAAGACAAAGACGACCAATCCCTCACTCCGTATCTGTCGGCGTATGTCACCTACATCAAGTCCCATCCTTATCCCTTTGACGTCCCCGGCCATAAGCTGGGTGGCTTCGAGACGGACCTATCCCGCAAGATTTCCAACATCTTTGCGGAATATGATGCTAACGCCCCTTACGGCATGGACAATCTGGCCAACCCGAAAACCATCATCAAGGATGCCGAAGAGCTCGCGGCCAAAGCCTGTCATGCCGATCATTGTCTTTTCTCCGTCAACGGAACGACCGGTGGCATCCTGACCCTGATGATCAGCTGCCTCGACAACAAAGATAAGATCATTCTTCCGCGCAATGTCCATAAATCCATCATCAACGGCCTGATTCTCTCCGGCGCCGTTCCGGTTTTCGTGACGCCGGATATCGATAAGGATCTCGGCGTGGCCTGCGGTGTTTCGGCTGACAGCATGATTAAGGCGATGGATGCCAATCCGACCGCTAAGGCAGTGTTAGTCATCAACCCGACCTACTTCGGCGTCGTCAGTGACCTGAAGCGGATTGTCCAGGAAGCCCATAAGCGCAACATGATCGTCATCACCGATGAGGCCCACGGCTCCAACTTCTATTTCTCAACGGAACTGCCGATTTCGGCCATGGATGCCGGTGCTGACTGCACAGCGATGTCGCTGCATAAGAATTCCGGAAGCCTCACGCAGACATCCCTGATTCTCGTCAAGGGCAACCGGGTTGATTTCTCCGAAATCCGTCGCGCCTTTGCCATGGTGACCTCCACTTCTCCGAATGCCATCCTGCTCTGTTCCATCGATGCCGCCCGCAAAGAGATGGCTCTGCACGGACAGGAAATCATCCATAAGAACATTGAGATGGCCGATGGCTTACGGAAACGGATCAATGCGATTCCTGGTCTCCATGTCTATGGCAAGGAATATGAGACGCCAGGCATGACTTCCGGACGCTTTGCCACGGATCCCACCAAGCTGGTCATCGATGTGACGGGTCTTGGCCTCTATGGCTATGAAGCCTACAAGGAACTGCGGCTGAAGTACAACATCCAGGTAGAACTGGGCGAAGTCTCCGTGATCCTGGTCCTGATCGGACCTGGCAACAAACCGGAGCAGCTCGACTATCTGGTCGAATCCCTTAAGGATATGTCGAAAAACCACTACAAGGTGGTTCAGCGGCGGAAGTTCCCGCACTTCGATTACTGCTTCCCCAGATCCATCGTGCCACCGCGGGAAGGCTATGATGCGCCGACCAAGATCATCAATCTTCACGACTCCATCGGAGAGATCTCCGGCGAGACCGTGATGGCCTATCCTCCGGGCATCCCGCTCATCGTCCCAGGCGAAGTCATCAACAAGGACTGCATCGATCTGATTGATTTCTACCATAAGGAAGGTGGCGAAGTCCTCAAGGATACCACCATTGGCAAGATCAAGGTCGTCGACCGTTCCCGTTGGGCTTTAGCCAAAGACTTCCTCGCTGATAACGACTTGAAATAACGTTGACAAGGGCTTCCAATAAGGAAGCCCTTTCATTTGCGATAGTGCTTTCATTCCAGTTTGAAAGAAAAAAGAGTGGAAGGGGTTTAAACCGGACCTTTCTTTCATTATAATATGAGTAGGAACAAAGAAAGGAACCCTTAACTATGAAATTCCAGTATGTGTGCAAAGACGTCTCCCTGACCCCTTCCATGAAGCAGGCCTGCGAGGAGAAGCTGGGAAGGTTTGAGCATTACTTCCGTGCTAAAGAAGGGATTGTCTGTTCCATCCGTATCGCCATCGTCAAGGACGAGAAGTCTGTTGAAGCAGCCATCTCGGCCGACGGATTCACGCTTCGTGCCAAGACCCTGAATGAAGATTTCTATAACGCCATCGATGTCTTGGCGGAGAAACTCGAAGGTCAGATGCGGAAGGCTAAGACGCAGTTGGCCAAAGCCAAGCGTTCCAACTCCTTAAGCGAAAATATTCAGCTAGAGCAGATTGCCGATGACAAGGAAGATGAAGCCGCCTTCCAGATCGTCAAACGGAAGACCCTGTCCCTGACGCCGATGGATGTCGATGAAGCCCTGGCCCGGATGGATGCCTTAGGTCACAGCTTCTTCATCTATCTGGATTCGTCAACCGGCCTTGTCAACGTGCTCTATGAGCGTGAAGACCATGGCTATGGCGTGATCGAGATTGAAAAGTAGACGTTCGGGGAAACCTGCCTGGCAGGCTTCCCCTTTTTCTTTCTTCTTTCCCCGGCCTTTGCTATAATTCTTACGATATGAAAAAACAAGCGATGCTGGGCTTTCTTAGCGTTGCGCTCGGGCTTTCTCTTTCCGGTTGCCTTTGGGGCGACCAGGAGGCGGTCCAGAACTATACCGCCAGCTATCTGTCTTCGGACAGTGGGCTTTACCGTCCGGTCTCAACGGACGGAAAGTCCTTATTGCTGCCGCCTTTTGATACGGCCATCGGCGGCAACCTTTATTACCATATCGGGGATTATTCCGATACCCAACTGGACGATATCAAGAGCACCTTCGAAAACACTTTGGCCAAATACCATGCCCTGACAGACAGGCATTACGACTATCAGGTCTATGACTCGGCCACGGCCAAGACCGATACGACCAAGAGTTATCTTCCGAACCTCAAGACCCTCAATGATTCCTATGGCACCGGTAAGGCAGTGACGGTGGATGATTTCCTCTATCAGCTGCTGAAGAAGTCCTATGATTTTTCCCTGAAGAGCCAGGGAAAGTTCAATCTTTTCTTAGGCACCATCAGCGATATCTATGAAGCCAAGCTGGATAGTCTTTCAAGTTCGGATACTGCTTTGGACAAGGCTCTTTCCTTAGCTAACAATCTGACCTTCGCCAGCGATTTGGATGCTGCGAGCATCCAGCAAGCGACCGTCTGTGTCCCGAAGACGGTGGAGGAAATGACCGACCTGCTGACGTTTGATGATGCCACGAAGTCCGTTACCTTCCACACCTTCAGCAAGAGCGGCTGTGAGTCCAGCAAGATTTCCGTTTCCTTAGGCGGGGATGCCAAGGGCTATGCCATCGAAGCCTTGGGGGAGCTCTACCAGAAAACCTATCCGTCGATTTCCCTCTTGATCAATGCCGGCTCTTCCAGCGTCAAGGCCGTGGGTCAGCGCCCGGATAAGCTGGACTGGACGTTGCGGTATGCCAACCCGCTTTATGAGGAGAGTCTTGATCCGACGAAAGGGTCCCTCAATCCTCAGGAGGTGGCTTTGAAGCATAGCGGAGCCTTTGCGTTGTCGACCTCGGGCTATTATCAGCAGTCTTTCTATGTCTGGGATCAGACCGGCAATACCTATCTTCGGCGGGAGCATATCGTTGACTCTTCCACCGGTTATTCCCAGAATTTCTTTGATCAGGTTTCCGTGCTGATGGATGACAGCGGCTTAGCCGATTGCTATACCACGGCCTTGATGAATACGGCCTCGGTCAGTGAAGCCCAGTCGCTCTATGCCAGCCTGAATGCAATCTATGGGGTGACGCCATCGCTGATTCTCTGCCATAAGATCACCAAGGGCGATACGAGCGGGGCTGTCTATGCCTATCAGCCAAGCCAGCTTACCAACCTCAGCAGTCAGGGCTATCCGCAGTCTACCGTCAGCCGTAGTTCTTCGACCAGCGATACTTCTGCCTATGCGGGCGATTATTCCGATCTCAGTGCCAGTGAGGTCATCGGGACCCTGTCTCCGGCTAACCGGGACGTCATGCAGGAGCTTTATCAGTTCTCCGCGGATCTTTATCCGTCGGCTTATCTGATAACGGATACCAGCGTTGTCACGTATCCGAATGCCGTCAAGTCCGTTATCCAGGAGCTAACATGATCAAACTTATTGCCACCGATCTCGATGGCACTCTTTTCTATCCGAAAAACCCGTGGCTGGGGACGTCCTTCCAGAACCGAGCTTTCCTGCGGCGTTTTGTGGATCAGGGCGGCAAGGTTCTGGTTGCCAGCGGGCGGTCCATCAAGATCGTTCCGGCTCTGAAGAAGCTGCTGCACCGGGATATCACGCTGTTAGGTTGCAACGGCGGCTTTATTTATGAGAAAGGCGTCTTCGAGGAGCGGCAGCCTTTGAACCGGGACAGGCTGCTGGATCTGTTTTCGGCCTTATCGGATGATTTCGGCATCATCTGCTGGTTCCTTTTCGATGATACCGAGACGATGTTCGTCTATACCACGCCGTCCATGAGTTCCCTGCTTCTTTACGGCACGCTGATCGGCAACAAGATCAACGGCTACTACCGGGAGAATCTGCTTAATGACAACCGCATCTTCGTCGACCGAATCTCGAGCCATGATACCTTCAAGCTGATGCCGGTCTTCGGCCTCGGCAAGAAAGCCCGGCAGCGGGCCAATGAGACCTATCTGGCCTTCAAGGCACGCTATGGGGATTACTTCAACATCGCTGCCAGCAACAACGCTCTGGAGATCACGGCCAAGGGCGCCGACAAAGGCGCCGGCGTGGAGCGGTACTGCCTCGACCATAAGATCGATAAGAACGATGTGCTGGTGATCGGCGATTCCGGCAATGACTTATCGATGTTCGGCCGCTTCCCACATTCCGTCTCGATGGCCCATTCCGCGGAGCATATCCGGAGTCAGGCCAACCATGTCGTGCATCGGGTGGCGGACCTAAGCAAATTCATCGAGGATCCCTCGCAGTTGGCAGGCGATACCATCAAAGAGACCGATTACGAAAAGGCTTTGTCTAATCTCTAGTGTCGTTATATAATAACTATTTAGTAGTGTGCTAAATCCAATCAAGAAAGATTCAGAGGATACCGACATGAATGACGAAGAGAAAAATGTGATGACGATCGTGACGATTTCCCGCATCGTGGAATCGTCTTTATGGTATTGCCTGCCTCCGCGGAGTGCCAATGGCTTCTCCAAGGAAGAACGGGCCAACCGGTTACAGGCGCTGACGGTCTTAACCAGTGAAGGTTCTCCTTTCTTTGCCAACTGCGAACGGAACGGCGATGCCGGCAAGGAACTCTTCGATGATATGCATTACTTCATCGAGGATGTCTACGGCGATCCGGGCCGTATCGTCACCGTCGATATCAATGGCGTGGTCCATGTCGAACCCAGCCTTGTCATCGAGCTTTTCACCACCATCACCAAGTTACGGGCTTATCTTGAGGCCTTCATCTCGTCGGCCATGAAGTTCCTGGCCGAGAAGAATTCCTTAAGCAAGGATTTCGAGGATCTCGTCAATACGGATATCCGCTATTATCATGCCTTCGGCGGCAAGATCAGCTGCATCCTCATCTCCAACAAGTTCATTGAGCTGAATCAGACGGCCGATGTCTATGTCGACAGCTATTCCAAGAGCCATAACGGCATCGATCCGAAGCAGGATCCTGAATTCAACGTCCGCAACGATCCCAGCTTCCGTATGGTCGAGAATGAGTTCCATGAGCTCAATCAGGATATGGTGACGGTCCTCAACAGCTACGGCGAGAAGGATCCGGACTTCCGTTTTGCCCGGGAGCAGGTCTATGCCGATTGCGATATCTTCACCGGCAAGAAGACGACCACCAATACTCAGGCGTATTTCGCCATGTTCACCTCCTATTTCGACAAGATCCTTTCGGCGACTCAGAACCGCCTCAACGATATGTTCGCTGCCATGAGCATGCAGATGGCTGCCGCTGATCAGCAGCCGGCCGCTGCTCCGGTTCCGGATGGCAAGCCTGCCGATAAGCCGGAAGAGGCTATGAAACCGGTCGCTGAGACCAAGACAGAGACCATCGTTGACGAGCCGAAGAAGAACTAAGGAGCATCGTTATGGAAGAAAAAAAAACCAAGCCTGTCCGTAAGCATTACGTCTCGGAGATCATCTGGTATGTCTCACTGGCTGCCTGCTGGATCACCGGATTTGTTTTCTGCGTGCTGGGCATGATTGCCTACAATGTCGGCCGGATCACGGATAACCCGCTTTATCAGGCCGAGAAGGGCTTTGCCAAGGCCTTCGGTCAGAAGGATGGCACGGTCTGGGATTTCCGTATCTTCGGTACGCTGGTGATGGCGGTCGTGATGATTCTGGCCCTGATTGTCATCTTCTATTTCACCGACAAGGAGACCAAAGCCATTGCCGCTGAAAAGCGTAAGCAGGAGCGGATGCGTATCTTGATGGCTGGCGGGACGCAAGAGGAAGCCAACAAGGCTGCCGATGCGTTAGATCAGAAGAAGGCTTAACGCTGTTAACAAAGCTCCTTATTTCAAGGAGCTTTTTCGTCTGAGACGCGATGATGGAGGAATCAATGGAGCCCACAACCGACAAAGAGAGCCTGGAAGACCTTTTCAAAACCTATCAGGATCATCCTGAGGAGCTTTTAAAGCGGGCTTTGGAGAAGCTGGCGGATTTCCCGTATGTCGTCTCCTTAAGCGACATTGCGGCCACCGCCACCGTCTTTTCGATGAAGGCCACTCAGGCCATCACCGCCTATGACTTCTATACCCCGAGTCTCAATTACAATGAATCCTATTCCTCATCCGCCTTCATCCAGACCAAAGCCCGGTTCTACGATCACCATGACGGCAAGATCTTAGGCTATCAGGCCAAAGGCAAGGAAAGCCTGGCCAACAGCCAGCTCAAGACCTACGACTACAACAGCTATATCCATGCCTTCGGCAAGCTTGAGAAGCTCCGCTATTATGTCGTCAACCGCTTCTCCAGCAAGGACAGCCTGATCCATGACGGCTATCTTTCCGACAGGAAGGAAGACTATCTGGCCTCGTCGGATACGACCAAACGGGTCATCTATGGCTCGATTCCGTATCAGATTGAGAAGGATACTTTGAAGTCAGCCGGTCTCGCCCTGACCAAAGAGGGCGATCTTATCCTGACCTTTGACCTCGACGTCAAAAGGGCCGATGACTACTTTGCCACCAAGATGGTCACCACCGGTTCGCTCAACGATTTTCCAAAGTTCTCTCTTTCGCAGATTGAAGTCCGGATGACTCCGGATCTCGTCATTAAAGCCGTCAAGACCCACGATATCTACCATGCGAGGACCGGCTTCATCAATGCCGATATCGAGATGACCGGAACGACGCTCTTCTTTGCCGGCTATAGCCCCGTCTTCAAGACCCAGGATCAGAAGCCTCTGGAAGTCAGCGTTCCGCTCTTAGGCGAAGAGTTCAACGGCGCCAAACTGAAATAAAAGACCGGTTCGCTGGCCGGTCTTTTTTGATGGCTCTGTGTTCGGCATTTTTGGCATAAGAAAAGGGCCGTTTCGCGACCTTGAGGTCTTGAAACCGCCCTTTTGATATCTTTTTTCGGCGAGGAAAAAGAGAGAAAAACTACTTGGCTTCGGCCTTCTTGGCCTCAGCTTCCTTCGCAGCAGCCTTGCGAGCCTTTTCTTTACGGGCTTCCTTGGCTTCCTTCTTCTTGCGCTTCTCTAAGCGGTCATCCCACTCAGCCTGCGCACCTCTCGGATCATACTTTGCAATTGCCATAATAAATCACCTCGTTATAAGCAATACAATTATAGTGGAAATGCTGGAATAATCAAGTCTTTATGAAAAACAAATTCAAAAATATCGGCTTACTGTCTCCACGAATAGTATTCTTCGTCCTTTTTGGGGTCGACGGTCTCTTCGTCCATGCTCTCCTCATCGACATAGAAAAGGCTCTCCTTATAAAGATCAAGGAAGTCATACTCGGAGATAAGCAGGCCTTTGACGTCGTCGGTGACGAGAATCTTGCCCTGGCGGTAGAGGAAGGAGACTTCCTTGCCCTGGATCAAGGCTAAAAGGGGGTAATCCCCCTTCAGCATCGTCAGCGCTTCTTTCACGGAATATTTGGTTTCTTCCATAGCCCCTATATTATAATTATCTTTGTGATTGAAAAGGAGAAAAACAATGGCCGACAACGAAAAAGAGAAGCTGGGCTTCGATGAGTATCAGAAACATGCCTACAATCTGATCAGCCCGGAAGGCAAGAAAGACATGGTTCTCAACGGCGTTTTGGGTCTGGCCGGGGAGAGCGGGGAATGCTGCGATATCGTCAAGAAGGTGAAGTTCCAGGGCCATACGATGGATCCGGCTCATCTGGAAGAGGAGCTGGGCGATGTCCTTTGGTATGTGGCGGAGACGGCCTCGGGCTTAGGCTTAAGCCTTGAGGATGTGGCCAAGGCCAATCTCGACAAGCTGCATAAACGTTACCATGGGGAAGAGTTCCACGCCACCGATTCCGTCAACCGGCCCGAATACCAGAAGAAAGAAGAAAAGTAACGGAACAAGAAAAGGCCGCCTCACAGCGGCCTTTTTGCTTGCGTCAGTCCGGACCTGTCATGCCTTGGCATCTATGGCCTTCTTGAAGATGGCTTTGATATCCTCATCATCGAAAAACGGATAGAGGCTGTTGATGACGGCTTCCGTGACTTTCCCGTCCTGGTAATCCTGGACGACCTGATGGAGGGCATTATCGCTGGCAAAGGCTGCATAGGTCTTCACTTTCGGATCCTGGCTTTGGCAGGCTTTCAGGAAAAGCACGTCAATCATGTCATCTGCTAAGAAAGGTAAGAGAGTTTCCAAGGTCAGTCCTTGATAGACGCCCTGGTTCTCAGCCACTTTCTTAGCGATCTTTGCCACATCCTCGTCTTCGAGAAAAGGTAACAGGCTCTTCGGATTCTGGAGAGGGGTCCCGCCGACAAAAAGATCCGTCAGCTGGGAAAGCCCTGCGGAGCTGCTAAAAGGATAAAACGGGGCAAGAGGAGCATTCTTGGCGGCATATTCCAGCATCAGGGCATCGACATCCTTCTCCTCCATAAAAGGCAGAACGGCCGTGAGGGTGACGTTTTCATATTCCTGAGCAGGGGAAGCTAAGATCCGCCGTCCCAGCAGCAAGAGCTCCGGAGCGGAGAGGAAGGGCAGCATCTGATGAATGTCCATGGTCAGTTGTCTCCTTTCATGAACCAGCGTTGCTTCTCGTCATCGGTCAGTAACGGTAAGAGCTTAGGAAGATCGGCTTTCAGCTTGCCTTGATGGATGGCAAAGAGGACCTGTTCCCGTTCCTTGCCGGTGCAGTCATAAAGGAAGGAAGTGAGGTCTACCATGAGGATGCCATTGATGACGGAAGAGACGACGAAGTTCCTATCATGGCCTTCCCAGACGTTTTCGGGATTGAAGACGGGCTTCTTCCCGAGACAGAGCAGCTCCTCGGGGGATAAGCCGAAGAGCTGGCAGAGCTCGAGGACATTGTCGATGGAAGGGGCGCTTTTGGCGCTTTCCCAGGCGCTGACCGCCTGGCGGGATACGAAAAGCCTGTCGGCCAGGTCATCCTGGCTCCAGCCTTTTTCTTCCCGATACTTGAGAATGGTCTTGCCGACCGCGTGGAGGTCAATCATACGTCTTCTTTAGAATACCTCTTTCGGGCCTCTTCCGTGGAGGAAAAAGCAAACATCCTGTTCCAGAAATCAGGGGAGTTGCTGGCCCAGATGATTTCTTTCGGCCAGGAAGACGTCTCGGCAATGTCATCGTTTCTCATGGTTAAGTTCCTCCACTGCTTCCATTCTAGGAAAGGAACCCTAGAAAGTAACGCAAGCGGTCGTTGCGGAAACAAGACATCACCAAAAATACACGGAGGGCAACCCTCCGTTGCTGGTAATATCAGGGCTTAACTAAGCCTCTTTTAAGCTAACGGATTCAACAGGAAGCAAAGCTTCTTGCCATCAAGACAGACCATCAAGTTGGACTTGTTTCCTTGCCGCTGATAGGGGAAATCCATCGTCAGGGTATCCAGAATCAGAGACAGATGGCCGTGGTTCTCGATCTTGCGGGGATCCTTGAAAAGAGAGTAGCGGCTCAGGTAGACAAGATTGGTCGTCTCCTGCTTATTCTTGCTGGCTAAGACCAAGGTCAGGACCTGGCTCTGGTTCAAGGCGGAAAGGTTCAATAGCTTGGCCAGATTCAGATAGACCTTCTTGCCGACCTTCGTGAAGCACTCCGGATTATTGACCACCGGGAAAGCCATCTTGCCGATGATCAGGGTCTTATGGATCAGACCTACCGGCGAAGCGACGAGTTCCAGATGAGTCAAGGAAGTGTAGGCCGGATAGAGGTTTCCGTCTTTGTCACTGAAGCAGACATCCGGCAGCAGTCCGCTCTCATAGGAGGTTAAGGGAAGGGTCGGTTTCTTCGTCTCTATCGCAAAGGGTTCGGCTTTGAGAAAAACCGGCTTATGTTCGATTTTATTATTCATTTTTCAGTTATCTTTTCCTGATGCAGAGCTGAAGAGGTAGGCATCCAAGCCTGTATTGTAAAGGAAAAGCGGACAATTACAAGATGTAAGTGTTTTTATGGCTGAAGTTTTTTCAGTTTCCGAAGGGGACGACAGCGAAAGCAGCCTTTTCCTTTGCTGTCACTGAAAAAGCCGGCCTCCCTGGAGAAACCGGCTTTTAAGATTACTGATTCGACTCCTCGTCGTCCTCAGCAACGACAATCTCCTTGATCTCAATCTGCTGACCGTCGACCAGGGTGAAATCCTGGCTCTTGCAGTCCGGGCAGATCCGGTCATTCTCCGTGATCGGATAGATCTTGCCGCATTTGTTGCAGCGCCCCATTGCCGTAATCGGCTCAATCACCAGCTGGGTTCCCATGTAGCGGGGACCGGTGGTGGTGGCGGCCGACCAGCAATCCTGAAGATAGCTCGGCACGACTAAGGAAGCTTCTCCTAAGGACAGAGTCACCTGTTTCAGCTTGGTGACCTTGTTCTCCTTGCAGATGCCGTCAAGGGTATCCATCAAAGAGAAGACAACACCCATTTCATGCATGATCGATGGGGGAATTAACGGATAGCAATCTTCTTCTCGGAGATGTCCTTAACCTTATCCTTATCGACCATCGTCTTGCCTTTCTTGCTGAAGATGACCTTCACGCCACGGGCAATGATCGACGGCGCCACGGAGATGACCTCCTTGGAGTAGTCGACGCCATGGGCATCGAAGCGACGCTTCAGCGTAATGGCATTGAACTTGCACTTGGTGGTGCACTGTCCGCAGCCGACGCAGAGCGACTCATCGACGAAGGTACGTCCGCACTTCAGGCAGCGTCCGCACTCCTTGGTGACTTCATCCGCAGTCAGAATGACACGGTCATCGGCCATCGGATCCTTGACGGCAACGGTCTTGACTTCGGCTCTCGGGGTATTGTCCCAGCCTTTGACGTCGATATTGTCCTTATCCAGGGCATAATCGATCTCATACGGATTCTGGGCCCGGCCGATTAAGAGCGACTGGCCCGGATGAGCATAGCGGTGCATCGACTCGGCACCGTCAAGGCCGTTGGCAATGGCATCGATGGCAAAACGGGTGCCGTGGAAGCAATCGCCGCCGGTGAAGATATCCGGTTCAGCAGTCTGCAGGGTCAACGTATCGGCCTCGAGACGGCCACGGGTAACCTTGGCCTTGGTATCCTTAAGCAAATCACCCCAGACGAAGGACTGACCGATGGCGGCTAAGAAATAGTCGCATTTGACAGTGATGGTATTGTTTTCATCATACGTCGGATTGAACATCCGCTGCTTATCAAAGACCGCAGTGCATTTCTTGAGGACGACTTCCGTCAGTTTGCCAGCGGCATCCTTATGGAACTCCTTGACACCCCAGCTGTTGTTGATCTTGATGCCTTCCTTCTCAGCTTCGGCAATCTCATCCTTGGCAGCCGTCATGATATCCCGGCTTTCAAGGCAATACAGATCAACGCTCTCGGCACCCCATCTCTTGGCCGTACGGGCGACATCGATGGCGACATTGCCGCCACCCATCAGGAGCACCTTGCCGGAAAGCTTCGGCGCTGTACCCAGGTTGACGCCCCGGAGGAAGTCGACGCCGGAGATGACACCGGCGGCATCTTCGTTCGGAACACCTAACTTCCGTCCGCCCTGGGCACCGATGGCGACATAGAAAGCCTTGTAGCCCTGCTTGCGGAGATCGGCAATCGTGACATCCTTGCCGACTTCGACGCCAGTCTTGAACTCCACGCCAAGCATCTTCAGGCATTCGATCTCGCCTTCGATGACATCCTTCTGGAGACGGAACGACGGAATGCCCAGCGTCAGCATGCCGCCGAGCTTCTTCTCTTTCTCAAAGACGGTGACGGAATAGCCCTTGACGGCCAGATAATAGGCGCAGCTTAAGCCCGAAGGGCCGGCACCGATGACCGCCATATGGATAGCGGAGAAATCATGTTCCTTCTCCGGAACGTGGCGGGTTTCTGCCTTCAGATCCTGTTCAGCCAGGAACTTCTTGACTTCATCGATGGAAACAGCTTTATCGATGGTGCCGCGGGTGCAGGCATCCTCGCAGCGCTTATTGCAGACACGGCCGCAGACGGCCGGGAACGGATTCTTCTTCTTGATCAGAGCCAACGCTTCCTCATACTTGCCTTCTCTGGCCAGTTCAAGATAGCCTTCAATGGCGATATGGGCAGGGCAGGCCATCTTGCAAGGGGCCGTACCGGTCTCCTGAAGGACATAAGTCTTGTCGAAGCGGAAGTTCGGATTCCAGTCTTCCTTGCCCCAGTTCTTGTTGTCCGGGGTCTTCGGCTGTTCGATCTTGATCGGATTCTTGTTCTCCAGACGTTCGCCTAACTTCAAAGCGTTCATCGGGCAGACCTCGACGCACTCGCCGCAGGCGACGCACTTGGTAGGATCAATCGTGGAGATGAAGTTGGAACGGACCATATCGGCCGTATGGAAGTATTCGGCGCAGCGCAGCGAGAAGCAGGAGCAGCCACAGCAGTTGCAGATGGCGTGGGTCTTGCCGACACCATCGGTATTCGGCGTCTCATGCATCAGGCCGTTCTTCTCAGCCTTATCCATGATGGCGTAAGCCTCTTCCTTGGTGATGGCACGGGCTCTGCCGGTATCGATGAAGGAACGGGCAGCCTCGTTGAGCTGGATGCACATATCATCCTCAAGATGGCCGCAGCCTTCGCCCATCAGACGGCGGGAGACACGGCAGGAGCATTTGCTGACGCAGATGTCGGTTGCCGTATCGATATAGTGATGGATATCCTCATACTCTTCATGCGGAACATCCTTGATGGCGGAATAGATCGGCACGACTCTCATGACGCCCTTGCCGACCGGCAGCATCTTGGAAAGAGGCATAATACGCTTGATGGTGTATTCGGCAAACGACTGGGCGATGATCGGATGCTCTTCGACGTTCTTCTGGTTGCCGACGAGGACTTCCATGATGCCCGGGACGAAGATCGGGACCCAATAACCCGGCTTGCCGTCAAAATGCGGATCTTTCGGATCGACCATGATGACACCGATCCAGGCAAGCTGGGTCAGATGCTTCTTGATATCCTCAGGATCCATGCCGTATTTCTTCTGGGCCAGAGCGACCATGTCTTCCGTGGTGTAATGCTTGCGGACTTTCATCAATAAAGCGACCTTGGCTTCATCGTCCGTGATGCAGCAGGCCAAGGCATTGTATTCCGGATCGCCCGGAATGACTTTGCAGAGATCCTGGATGTGGTTGCAGAGCTTGGTGATGATCGGACGTTCCTTCTCGCCTGCCGGCAAGGTGTTCTTCACCGGGCCGTTGGCATACTTCGCTTCGGCAAAATGCTGATCCGTAATAAGTGGCTTTTTAATCATAGGTTTTTACCTCTTTCTATGTTATTTGATCGCCTTCAGCACATCCTGGCAGAGATAGTCGGCCAATTCGTCCATGCCCTGATTGGTCTTCGCGGAGACGGGGAAGATGACGCAGTTGGGATTCCGTTTCTTCATCCGCTCCTTGCAGACCTCGACGTTGAAGTCGAAGACCGGCAGCGTATCGATCTTGGAGATGACATCGATGTTGCTGACTTGGAACATCAGCGGATACTTCAGCGGCTTGTCATCGCCTTCCGGAACGGAGAGGATGCAGAGATTCTTGGTGGCACCGGTATCGAATTCCGCCGGACAGACCAGATTGCCGATGTTCTCGATGATGACCAGGTCGAGTCCGTCGATGCCGAAGCCGTCGAGGGAATCCTTGGTCATCTGAGCGGTCAGATGGCATTCGCCGGCCGTGTGGAGCTGGATGGCTTTGACGCCGGTCTTCTCGACGATGGTGGCGCAGTCGACATCAGAATCGATATCGGCCTCCATCACCCCGATCCGTAGTTTGGTCTTGAGACGGTTGATGAGATTGACGAGCAAGGTCGTCTTTCCCGACCCTGGCGAGGACATCACGTTGAGCATATAGCAGTGGTGTTCCTTCAGCTCGGAGCGGACGAGACTGGCTTCCTTGTCATTGGAGGCAAAAACACTTTCCTTGATTTCCAGTACCCGATATTTTTCCATGCTTTGATCCTTCCCAATATATTCTTATTAATTATAAGGTAAGCTCTTACATAAAACAACTTGTTTTTTAACAAAAAAGAAAAGCCTTGGGACGATGAATCCCAAGGCTAAGGATATTTATGGAAACTGATAGGAAACTTTCAGTAGCCGAACTAGGCTTGAGGGGCGGATTGGGAAACGGAGGCTTCCGGAAGAGTCTTGGCTGTCGCGGCTTCATCGGCCTGATGACGGGCGGCCAATTCCGCGACAATCTTCTTTTCCGTATCCTCATCGATGGTGAAACCGAAGTGCAGCAGGAGGTAACCGGCTAAGAACGCCACGATGATGATGCCGATGATGATGTAGCCGATGGCTGCCAGCTGTCCGGAGGTGACCTTGCTTAATGCCGCCGTGACATCGCCGCTGAAGGTTTCGCCCTTGCTGACCACGTCTGCCGTCTCATAATAGCCGGCATTGTTGAGGCCCTCGTAGTTGGAGATGGCATTGAGAGCGGTGGCCGTGCCGGTGATGATGAAGGTGAAGTTACGGATGCCGATCTGCAGTCCCGAACCCAGCTTCACATCCAAAGGACGCCAGGCAAAGGCAATGGATTCCTTGCGTTCGCCGAACTTCCATTCGTTGTAATCGATGGCATCCTGGAACATGACCAATAAGACCAGATAGAAGACGCCCGTTCCGGCAAAGAAGAAGAATGCCGGAAGATAGAGAAGCCACATCGTTCCGCCTAAGGCAAAGGCAAACGACGACGAGGCAGTGGCCGGATCGTTATAAGCCAGCGGTTTGCCGCCGAAGATCGGGAAGGCAAAGAAGAGGAAGGCGACATAGGTCAGGATGATGACGACCGTACAGACGGTCAGAATGCTTTGCTTGCGGAACTTTTTGGCCATCAGCGGATAGAAGACCTGACTGGCCAAAGTGCCGACCACATAGACGACGGAAAGAAGGGAAGCCACAAAACCGCCCTTGTCACCGCCGTAGCCGAAGAGCAGATAAAAGTAGTTCAGGCCGATACCGGTCAAGAGACCGGCCGCGAGGTAATAAAGGAACATCGCAATGACGACTCGTAACAGCTGCTTGTTCTTGCCGACGATTTTGAAGAGATCGAGGAAATGCGCCTGCGAGGAAATCTCATCCTGCTTCGGATCCCGCTTCTTCTCCTTGCAGAGGAAGAAGACCAGCGTCTGAGCAAAGAGGAATAAGAGCGCGGTCGCCACGCCGGTGATGCCATAAACCATCGAGCTCTTGCCACCGCCGGGAAGAATGAACATCAGAATATTCATAAGGAAGGCACCGATCGTCGTTGCCACGGTCACCTGAGTGGTTAAGGAAGCACGCTCTTTGGGATCGTTGGTTAAGGACGGCAGCATCGACCAGTAGCCGATATCGTTCATCGTGAAGAAGAAATCCCAAACGAAATACAGGGCAATCATCATGCCGACATAAGCCCAGCCGTAGACCGGCAGAGCGAACATCAAGGCAACGACCACGGCATTGCCGATGGCACCGATAAGGATCCACGGCCGGAATTTGCCAAGCTTGAAATGGCATTTTTCGATGATGAAACCCATGATCGGGTCGTCGAGACCATCCCAGATCAATGCCACCATCATGGCAATGGTGACGACCGACATCTGCGCCTGATACGTATCCACGTTGCTGGAGAGATGACCACCCAGGATGATGTACTGCATGAGGAACGTCCCGACCAGAGCATAGCAGGCATCCCGGAAAATACCCGACCACGGATAGATAATCTTCGTCAGCTTCGGAACTTTGTCGCCTTCGAATGTCGAATTCTCACTGAGTTTGTCAATGACCTTGTTTGACTTCATCGCAAATCCTCCCTGTTGACAAGTTGTTACTATTGTAAGAGGTTTCAATGAAAAAGGGAAGAGGTTTAGAAACTAAATCTATAAAATTAGTTTCCAAATAACCATTTATCGAATGAAATATTTTTGAAGTTTTCAATCATTTCTCGGCAATTTCCGTCAATTCTTGATAATCTGCCTAATCCTTGGACATAGGGATCCACAAACCGCTTCTTTGAAAGAACTTTCATTGCGCCGGGGAGAGGACTGTCGAGCTCTTCGATATGGGATAAGGAGCAATAAGTCTGCCAGTCCTTGGACGACTGCGGATGGGCCTGAAGTTTTTGGATCAGCTCACTCTCAGTAAGGTAGAGGTCAGCTAAGGTGATTGCCTTATTCTGGATGGCTGCTTTGATCAGAGAGGCCAGCCGGTTCATGGAATAGCGGTCCTCTGGCGAGATGTAGACCCGGGAATTCTCAAGACTTCGCCGGAGAAAATCGACGGCGATGTCCTTGTCTTTGAAGACAATCTCGTCTTCCCCCTTCTCATTGGTGCCGCGGACAAGATCGTCGTAGATTACCTGGACATCGGCAAAAGAGGCAAAGCCGAACTGCAGGAGATTCCCGAGATGGTATTCCAGCCGGTCGGCGGAGAGCTGCGGTGTCGGATTGTCGGCAATCGGATAACGGTGATAGTCATCGATATCCTCGGTTTTCAGTCCTAATGGTTTTAGAAGAGCCTGGATCTCCGGACAGGCAGCGAGGATAGCATGGGTTTCGTCTTCGGTGGCTTCCTGTTTCGTGTAGTCGCCTTTGAGGAAGTCAATCACATGGCTGAAGCACGGCGTGACGATATCGTGATAGAGTCCGCTTAAGGCCTGCTTGGGATCTTTCGTGAAATGATAGACAATCCGACAGACGCCTAGGGAATGGAGGTACCGGGTGAGTCGTTTCCGGCCTTGGAAAAAGGGATAGGACGTGTATTCCAGTCCGCAGTTCATGCCGACATCCTTGAGCCGGAGAAACGGCGGAACCTCCGTAAAAGGACAGAGCTCTGAAGGCATCTCCTTTTCATAAAGATTCAATAGCGGTGAATAAGCCATTTCGTTTGCCATATGGAGTTAGATTAGCCTTCTTGGCGGAAGATAGCAAGGCCAATCCGACGGAAAAGGAGAGGACTTAGCTGTTTTTCCTCTCCTGCCGGAGACAGAGGAAATAGGTTAAGAAGAAGGCCAGAGCCTGGCCGAGGAAAATCAGTCCGATCCAAAGGACATAGGTACCGGTCGGCAACGGGAAGAAACCCAGTGTGCCAGGACGGGTGGCTCCCCAGCCAAGGTTAGAAAAGAAATAGCCTAGCACGACAGAAAGAAGATAAAGGCTTACGTAGGGGAAATAAAGTAACCGGCCGATTTGGCTCTGAGAATAGCCCAAGGAATAAAGAACGGCACGGTCTTCCTTACGGAAGGAGCTGAGAAACAGCGCCAGCAGGACCTGGACCAGAGGCAACAGGATAAGGGTAAAGGAAAACGCCAGTCTCTCCAAGGGCTTTTCAATCGACAAGTTCGTCAACAAGACCTGATAACGATCCGGATATGTCCGAGGATAGAGGCTTTCCCCGCCTTCTATGGAAAGTATCCGGAGATGGTTCCGGCTTAGAAAAGAAAGCAAAGACTGCTGATTCTTATCATCCACGAGGATGCCGACCGCATCTTCGTGGATTGTGCCTTTTAACAGAGTTGCCATCGTTTGCTCACTGACCACAACAGTCTGCTTGGCCAGATCCGACTTTGCTAGGATGCCTGTGGGCAAGGAAGTGACCTGAATCCCCTGAGGGAAATCCTGGAAGAGGTTGTTGGCAATCACGCTTTTTAACGGCGGGTCCTTGAGACAGGACGTGTCCAGGAACTCTCCTCGTCCGGAAAGCGGCACCGGCAGGTCCGGAGAAACATAGAACGTGTCATCCTTCAGCAAACGGGAGTCCCCTAACAAACTAGGCGTATAGAAAGAGAGGGAGGTATCCCGGTCTATCAGAACGTCTTTGGGGAGATCAAAGGAGAAGGATTCCGTTGACCATAAGCTGTAGTTCAGTACCAGCGGCCCGGCCTGCGCCGCCTCAGGAAGCCTGGCAAAAAAGCCAGGATGAATCCAACAAGCGGACCGACAATCCCGGGCGACATCACCCTGGAAGCAGACATAGAAGGAGCTGCCGGCAAAGCTAATTTTTTTTTGGCTGTTATGGGCCTTTTCGTCCGCAGTCAGATAGGATTCCACGACTTTGGCATAAGCCGCAGTCATATGGATTTTCCCATCATCGGGGACCTGATCCGAAATCAGGAAACCGTTCTTCTCGGCAAAGGTCTCCTGAGGATACGTTTGACGGCTGATTGCTTCCTCATCGAGCGAAAGGCCGACAACACTGCCATAAACAGGGTCAGAGAACCGAGAGGAGTAATCGGTGGAATCCGCAATCACAAGAAAGGACGAAAAGGTCAGGAGAAACAAGCAGAGAAGGAAATAAAGGCCACAGACAATTCCGGAAGATTTGAAAAAAGGCAGGGCCAACGAAACGAGGAAACGGCGGCGTGGCTTTTCCGTCAAAGCCAAAGGAACTTCCTGCTTTTCTGCCGCGGAAGGAAGTGTAGAGGATAGAAGGCTTCCTTGCGCTAAAAGGACCTGGTAGTCTCCGCAAGCCATGGCTCGATGATCATGGGTGACGAAGACAACCAGCGACTGTTTGGCAAGATTCTTTAGCACCTGAAGAATCCGACCGGCATTGGCATCATCCAAATGAGCGGTAACTTCGTCCAAGAGGTAAACAGCCATGCCGGGGCGGAGCATTCCTTCAAGCAGACAAATCTCTTTCTCGCCTTCCGACATTTTACGGAAAACCTTCCGCTTGCCTTTTTCCTTGGCTTCACCGGAAAGGTAAGGAACCAGATTCTGATTCTCCTGGGCATTGAGGAAGCTGACGGCATTATTCTTCTGACGGACATAACGGACTTCACGCAGATGAAACTCGTTGAGCTCCTTTGACGATAAGCTTTTCAGTTCCTTGCCATGGTAGGTAAGGCTACCCTGTTGATAATCAACCATCCCGTCAAGCAAGGAGAGCAAAGTAGTCTTGCCGGCGCCGTTGGCACCGGAAACAATGACCAGCCCTGTTTTCGGAAAGACCAACGACAAAGGGCCTAGCAGCGACCGGCCTGATTTTCTTCGGCAAAGATCTTTAAGGACGAATGACAATTCGTTGGTTGGCAATGGCAATCTCCTTTCCCTGCCCACTGAGGCGGTCATCATGATGCGCCAGTATCACCAGGGAGGTCTGGGACATCTGCTTGAGAAGTTGAAGCACAAGCGAGAAGTTGGCTTCATCCAAACCTGAGGTGATTTCATCGAAAAGCCTGATTGGATGGTCGGCGTTTATCACATGCTGGATGCTGACAAGAAGCTCTTCTCCGCCGCTTAACCCACAAGAGTCCGACCGTCCTAACAGCGTGGGAATCAAGGAGAGATCCTGTCGGACTGTCCCTAAGGTGGCATTGGCTTCCGGAGAGAGATCATCGAAGAGATTGTTCTTGGAAAAAGTCAGGGAGATATTCTCTTTGGCAAAGCGTCGCCTTTCTTTGGGTTTCAGCAGGGACATCTTCTTTTCGGCTATCCACAGTTCGCCACGATAAGAGAAATCCAGCTGCGCCAGAAGACAAAGCAGAGTTGTCTTTCCGGAACGGTTATCTCCGGTCAGCAGATAGAACCCTTGGTCGGGAAGGACAAAGGAAGAAGCGTCAAAGAGAATGTTGTCCTGATAGAACTTCCCCAGATTCCTTGCTTTAATCATTCGCTGAGCTCCTGAATGCGCCGGGCAAGGTGCTTAGGGGAGAAAGGAGCTGAGAAAACAAAGAAAAGTGAGGCACTGAAGGCAAAGCAAAGGCCGGCATTGTAGACCCAGGGCTGCCAACCTAAAACAATCAGATTGACCACATAGCCACCTGCCCAGGTCATCACCTGAATCCAGAACTGTGCCAAAGCAAGGGAAAGCAGCAAGGCCAACGCAAACCCGCCGACATAGAGGAGATAGTAGATACCCACTGTTTGATGAAAGGGATAGTGGTTGATGGCATAAAGCGTGAAGTCTTTCCGAATCCGCTGATAAAGCAGAGATTCATAGAAAAGGAGAAAGAAGACAAAGACCATTGGAAACGCAATGGCCGCAAACTTCATAGCCTGCCGGATATCCTGGATGGCCATCACGGCCGTTTCTTCGTATCCCGACATGGCGGTACTGTCATAATAACGTTCCAAGCCAGCATAATTGATGTTCTCAAAGGCAAGGCAAAAATCGGCTAACGAGAAAAGTAGAAGGGTAAGCAGACCCAGCGGAAGAAAAAGCCGAATGATTTTCCGATAAGGAATAATCGTTACTTGCCTCCTAATTCATATTGATATTTAGACCAGCAATAGAGTAGGACGAACTGCTCTTTCTATTAAATCCCGGGCAACCATACATTGTATGATTGGATACATTTAGAACAAATTTCGTAGGTGCATTATTGGTTTCAATCGAGCATGTTCCATAAATACTGAAATAGTAAGGATCTGGATGGTTGTTGGTGTCTTGGCTCGGCCCAGAAATTTCAAAACCGGAGAAAGTTAGTGTTGTGTTTCCTTCATATCGCCCGGAATATCCAAAATTTTTGCTTTCTGTCACAGTAGCATTAAGGCGAGAACAGTATCTTGTGATATCACTTTGGCTTGGAGAAAGAGAGTAGGAATTGGAGACAAAGTTACTATAATGATATAAACCCATACCTGAAGTGAAAGGCTTTCCATTAACATATCGGTCGTTACTGGCAGCATTCATAGAACTGGTAGGAGAGGTGTAAAGTGTCCGCTCTTCTCTTGTTCCACTAACAAGGCTATCACTAGGCGTTTGAATAACATTATCAGTAGAAGAAAAATTACCGTAATAGAACGTCTGTATATGGATGTCCTGCAAAATTGCCGAACCTACCGAAGGCTCAAGATTCAAAAAGCCTCCCTTAAAATTTATTGATGTAGCAAGATAACAATCGATTCGATAAACGGCAAGATATAAAGGAACATAAGTTTGATAAGCTCCCACAGTATCAGTCTCATAAACCTCACTATAAACATTCATTCGTGCGGAAACCTGATTATCAACGACTAAAGTTTCGCAGGAACTGTTTGAGGATCCAATAACCCTTCTTGCTTGGAGATTATCTTTCATTATTGCTGAACTCACCCATTGGGAATTGGCTGCAGATACTAAGACGCTTTCGACAGCAAGAATTGCAGAAAGAATAACTTTATTTTTCATTTTTATTTCCTCATGTTTATTATAGTTCGAAATGACAGCTTGTAAAGTAAATTAAATGTTAAAAAACTTTACAATTTAATTTTAAACACTTATCTATAAAACGACTATTTTTTAGCTGGGATTAATTTCGCTTCCTCTCTATGCTAGAAAAATATCGCGTATTCTTCATTGATTTCTTGTCCGTTATCCCTATAAAAGGGTAAAATAATAACTAGTTTAAAAGGAGAAACGATATGCCTGATAAATCACTCGCTTCCGAGAAGATTGGCTGGCGGATGTGGCTGGTTATCATTCTGGTAGGTCTGGCCGGTCAGTTTGCCTGGGCCATTGAGAATATGTATCTCAATACCTACATCACGTATCTGAATTTTACCGATCCGAGCGGCGGTTTTGATTACAACACGGATATTGCCGTCACGACGGCCTTAAGTGCGGTGACAGCAACCCTGACCACCATCTTCATGGGCTCCCTCACGGATAAAGTCGGTCGGCGGAAACTCTTTGTTGCCATCGGCTATATCGTCTGGGGCATCTCCACGGCGGCCTTCGGTCTCTTCAATGTCAACTCCGCCAAGGAGCTTATCCCGATTACGATGTCGGCCAGTTCGGCGGCCATCATGGTGATCATCCTGGATTGCATCATGACCTTCTTCGGATCCACCGCCAATGATGCTTCCTTCAACGGCTATATCACGGAAAACATTGCTGAGAAGAACAAGGCTAAGGCAGAGGGCGTTCTGTCCGTTCTTCCGCTGGTTGCTATGCTTAGCATCTTTGTCGGACTCAACGGATTAACGACCAAAGCCGGCGGCTACCAATGGGATCTTTTCTTCTATATCGTCGGCGGTTTGGTTTCCCTTGTCGGCATCGCCTCCCTGTTCCTCATTCCGAAGGAAGTCACGAAGAAGAACGATCAGAAGCTGGGACAGCTGCTCATCTACGGCTTCAAGCCGTCCACCATCAAAGCCAACAAGAAGCTGTATCTGACGCTCTTGGTCTACTTTATCTATGCGGTCAGCTGCCAGGTGTTCTTCCCCTACCTGATGATCTACGTGGAGCGGACCTGTGCCATTGATAATTCCGGTACCACCGGTGGCCTGACTCCGTTTGCTATCGTGATGGCCGTCGCTTTGTTGGGTGGCTCGTTAGGCAGTGTCCTGTTAGGATTCCTGGCAGACAAGAAAGGCAAACGGAAGATGATCCTTCCGGCCTTTGCTGTCTTTGCCGCTGGCATCTTCCTGATGTTCTTCATCAAGATGATCGGCGATGATACCGCCCGTACCGTCTATTGTGCCATCGCTGCCTTGATCATGATCTTAGGCTATGTCGGCGTTCCGACCATCATCAATGCCCTGGTCCGGCAGTACATTCCGCAAGGCATGGAAGGCTCCTTCATGGGTGTTCGGATGATCTTCGTCGTTGCGCTTCCGATGTGCATCGGACCCTTCATCGGCAGTGCCCTCAATATCGCCTATGGCGCTACCTATTCCGATCCGGACTATCCCCAGGTTGTCTCTCCGATTCCTTCCAACTGGGCTTATATCGTCGCCTTAGGCATTCTTCTGCTGGCCATTATCCCGATTGTCTTCCTCTCCAAGGAGATGGCTAAGGATGAAAATGTATCCTCTACAGGAGTCCAGCAATGACCCACACGAAGTCCACCCCACTGAATCAAGGCTATCTCTATCCCGTCGACAGCAAAGACCTGGCGAATCTCCCCATCATCCCCTTGCAAGAGTATCCGCGTCCGAATCTGAAGCGGAACTCCTACCTCTGCCTCAACGGCAGCTGGGATTTTGAAATCAGCAAATCCTCCGTGATTCCCGCTTCCTTCACGCGCCGGATTCTGGTGCCGTTTGCCGTGGAAAGCAAAGTCTCCGGCGTCGAGAAGCTGGTCGAACCGGATGATTATCTCTATTACCGCCGGGAAGTCACCCTTCCGGAGGGCTTTGTGAAGAAGCACCTTCTCTTGCACTTCGACGGCGTCGACCAGACCTGCGATGTCTATCTCAACGATGAGAAAGTCTTCAGCCATGTCGGCGGCTACACCAAATTCACCGTGGAAGTCCCGTTGGCGTTGGCGCCGCATTTTACCCTGACCTTGCGGGTCCGGGATGTCACCGATCAAAGCTATCATGAACGCGGCAAACAGCGGCTGGTCCCTAACGGCTGGTTCTATACCTCCTCCAGCGGCATCTATTTCCCGGTCTGGATGGAATCGGTGGGTTCCAACTATGTGGAGCAGGTCTTCTTCCGTCCCAACTATGATGAGAAGAACGTCGCCGTCCGGATCGTCTCCCCGCGGGAAGAGAAAGCCCGCATCACCATCGGCAAGGATTCTTTTGCCATCAAGACCAATCAGGAAGCAATCATCCCGCTCTATCCCTTCCGGGCCTGGAGTCCGAAAGACCCCTATCTCTATCCGGTCACCATCAAGCTGAAAGAGGATGAGGTCAGCTCCTATTTCGGTGTCCGCAAGATCGAGATCCGTCTGGTCAAAGGCTATCAGCAGATCTTCCTGAACGATGAGAAGATCTTCTTGACCGGACTTCTGGATCAGGGCTACTTCTATCCCAGCAATCTGACCCCGTTTGACTATGCCGACTATATCCGCGATGTCCATAATGCCAAAGCCTTGGGCTTCAACGTCTTGCGGAAGCATATCAAGATCGAAGAGGATCTCTTCTATTACGAGTGCGACAAGCAGGGCATGCTGGTGATCCAGGACTTTCCCTGCGGTGGCACCCCCTACCGTTTCTGGAATGTCGTCAAGCCCCGTCTTTTCGATAACACCAACGACTACAGCCTGATCAAAGGATACAAGTATCTCTCCCGCCAGGATGAGGCCGGCCGGAAGGAATTCGACCACGAATGCCAGCAGTGGACCGACAGCCTGATGAACTACCCGTCGATCATCATCTACACCATCTTCAACGAGGGCTGGGGCGAGTTTGATCCCCGGGAGCATTACCTCTCCCTCAAAGCTAAGGATCCGAGCCGACTTTATGATTCCGCCTCAGGTTGGTATATCAGTGAATACTCTGATTTTTATTCCATTCACGCCTATGACTTCACCCATCATGAACGGAAATCCAAGTATGGCCATCCCTTCATGCTCTCTGAGATCGGCGGCATTGCCTTAAAGATCGACGATCACTTCTATTTCCCGAAAGTCTACGGACATCATACCTGCAAGACCCGCAAAGCCCTGACCCGGAAATACCAGCACCTCTATGAAAAGGACATCATCCCGTTAAAGAAGAAAGGCTGTCTGGTCGGTGCCATCTACACCCAGCTCTCTGACTGTGAGACCGAAGCCAACGGACTCTTCACCTTCGACCGGAAGGTCCTGAAGATCGATGCCCGGCTGCTAAGAAAGATCAATGCCGAGCTGACCGAGCTGAGCCTCGATTCGGAAGAAAGCAAATAACCGCAACACAAAAGCCGCCCTGGAGATCTCGGGGCGGCTTTTTCAGTCACGCTGGACTATGGTCGGGTCACCGGCTGGGTTGCGTTTTTTGCCTGTGGGGTTTCTGTTGCCGGCAGCACGGCCGGTTTGGGAGCTTCTTCCTCCGGAACCAGCTTCTGCGGATGCAGATTCTCTAACGGAATAGAACCGGATTTGACTAAGGCCAGTTTGGCTAAGCCGGGACCGATCATCTCATAGAGGACGCTGGAGCAAAGGATGATGGAGAGGAAGGTGGTGCCGATGCCATCGCCTAAGAGCCGGGCTCCTAAGTCTGCCAGGCCGATGGCGACCCCAGCCTGCGGCACCAAAGCCAAGCCAAGGTTGATGGTCACCGGCTTGGGGTCCTTGACCATCTTGCAGCCCAGCCATGCGCCGCCGTATTTGCCAACGATACGGGCAAAGAAATAGACGACACCTAAGAGTCCGACCACGGCGAAGTTGGAGAAATCCATCTTCATGCCCGAATAGACGAAGAAGAGGCACATAATGGGTGGCGTGAAGCCATCGAGCTGATCGAAGACTTCCCTGTTCTTCTTGAAATTGACATAACTGGCACCGAAGACCATGCAGCACATCAGCGGTGAGATGGAGATGAAAGGCAGCTCGCAGATGCCACAAATGGCTAAAAGGCAGGCAACGGTCAGGATCAGCCGGTTATCCGGACTGCGTTTGCTCGACATCACTTTGCTGTGAATGAAACCGAAGAAGAAGCCCAGTACGACACCGGCCAGGTTATAGACAAGCGGCAGACCGACGGTCTTCAACAGATCAACGGACTGGCCGCCTTCCAGGACATTGACGATGGCGATGGCCAGCGTATAGACGATCAGACAGACAGCATCATCCAAAGAGACAACCTGTAAGAGGACATCGACGAATTCGCCTTTGGCCTGATACTGACGGATGGTCATCATCGTGGAAGCCGGTGCGGTCGCTGTCGCAATGGCTCCTAAAAGCAGAGCAAAGGCCCAGGAGACGGAGTTCCAGAAGATGGCTTTGCAGACGAACGTGACAACCAATCCTGCCACCAGCGACTCCATCAAAGTAATGACGATTACTTTCTTGCCGGTCTTCTTCAGGGTATCGATTGAGAAGTAGCGGCCGACACCGAAGGCGATGAAGGCCAAGGCCACATCACTGATAAAGGACATGCCGGACATTAAGGAAGTCGGGATTGCACCTAAAAAGAAGGGACCTAAGATGACACCGCTGATAATATAAGCGGTGACATTCGGAAGCTTCATGAGCTTGGTGAGCCTCGTCAACAGAAACGCCACAAAGAGCATGATTGCCAGGCCGATTAAGGTCGAGGGTATCTGCCCAAACTGTGCATAGTATTGTTCGACGTCAAAAGGAAAAGTCATGGGGTTTGCCCTCCTTTCTTTTTTCCTGAGTTAGTAAAAAGCTTTCTCGGATCGATGAGTATCCCTATTGTGGACTAAATGTTAAGAAATTGTTATTTTTTATTTCTTCAATGATATAATGGTTCATTATAAGGAGGCACTAACCGATGATTGATACCAAGCTGTTGACGCTGATTGCCGTAGCCGAATTAGGATCCTTCTCCAAGGCAGCCAAAGAACTCAATCTGACCCAGCCTGCTGTTTCCACGCATATCCGCCAGTTGGAACGGGAAATGGGAACCAAGCTTATCAACCGTGGAGAAAACGGAATAAAGCTCACAAATGAGGGAAATATTGCTCTGCGATATGCCAAACGTATCCAATCCCTCTACAATCGGTTGGACCTTCGTCTCAAGGATGCCAAGAAAAACCTGCTGACTCTGTCTGTGGGTATTACTCATACCGCCGAGTCCTCCAATATTGTGGAAACGCTTGCACGGTATGCCAACGAAGCTCCTGATCTCCATATAAATTTTATTACTAGTTCTATTAAAAACCTTTATGAATTGCTGGAAGAATATGCGATTGATGTGGCCATAGTCGAGGGGCCGAACCTCAATCCGCAGCTGAATGCAGTGCTGTTGGATACCGATTCTTTGCTCTGTGCCGTCTCGCCGGATAACCCCCTGGCCCAGAAGAAGATGGTGACCTTGGAAGAACTCACCAAAGAGAAGATGGTTCTTCGTTCCGTCAACTCCGGAACCCGTCAGCTTTTCGAGTCTTCCATCCAAAGCCAGGGGCTGACTATCAATGATTTCGATATCAACATCGAGTCGGATTCCCTCTATACCATCAAAGATCTCGTGATGAACAACATCGGTGTCAGCATCGTCGGACGCTCTTCCTGCGTCGAAGAAGAGAAAAAACATCAGATTGTTCTTTTGCCGATTGTCGGTCTGCCGATGATCCGTCAGGTGAACCTGGTCTATCCGAAAGACTTCAATCATCCGGAAGTCCTTTCCGGTTTCATCGCTTTATATAATAAGGAACGTCTGGCTGCCTTTCCCCATGAGATTCACTAAGACGGTTTCCCATCGCTAGCATTGAAAAAGCCTTCCCCACGCGGAGAAGGCTTTTTGTTTTTACTTGTCAGTCGGAAACTACTTGGCAAGAACGAGGTGATGGAAGAGTAAGCACCAAATCAAATCGATCCAGCCGCCGAGGCAAGGAAGGCAGACGCCGAAGATGAAGCCTAAGACATGCTCAAGATTGACTTTCTCAATCAAGGCAGAGACACGGACGATGATTTCCACGATCCAGTTGACGCCCGGAATGAGAAGAAGAATAATCTGAATGAGTCTCGGAAGACTGTTAAACCATTTCATAATTTTTCGCTCCTTTGGTTTATAGAAATATTGTAAAACACTCAACCACTTTTTTAAACAAAAATTTGTAACGTGGTGAAAATTAGTGGCAATAATCTTCCGGCTTGGGAGCCACGGTCAGAAAGGCATAAGAATACTCCGGCATCGCTTTGCTTAAGGCGACTATTTCTTTTTCCTGAACCCGGCTTTCGAGGACGGCATAGACCTTCTCGTTTTCCTCATCAGCCAAGGCCAAGATTCTTTTTAAGAGCGAAGAAAGCCTTTCTTTCCGCGAAAAATAAGTTTCCGTCAGACCAAGCTCCTTGAGGAGAGCGGCCTGGATAGCCTGATCCTCTTCCTTCTCTTTTAAGAGAAATTCCTGGTCTTTCTTTTCGTGAAAGAGCGGGAAGAAAAGTTCTTCCTTTTTCTGATAATGGCAGCCCAGCTGCTTTAAGAGGGCAAAGGTCTTTTTAAAGCAGTCTTCGTAGCGATTGGATTCTTTCGTGAAAAGCAATAATAGGAAGTTGGCGCAGTTGCAGATGCCTTGGTTTTCCACCCGCATTACTTGGAACGGGGTAACTTTCTTTTCTTTGGCATCGCAGTCCGCACACCCTTCGCAAGTATCCGGACAGGTCTTGTCTTTCCGGTCGCTGAGGAAAAGATAGAGCTCGGGAAGCTGCTCCTCTTTGACGGTCAGGCCGTCTTTCAATAACGGCCGAGCCAACGCTAGGAAACCCGGGTAAGTTAAATTCGGGTACTCTTTCCGGAATGAAAGCGTCAGCTTTTCCCGTTCTGCCTTCGCTGTGGGACGGATCAAATAGGATTGGAAGGATTTTTCTTTCTTGTCCATAGGGTTCTGTTTCATAAATCTAGGCTAATTTTACCTTATCTTGCTTTGGGCTTCAACCAAAGTGCTTTCCGGCTTCCCCGCGTCGGATAAAAAGACTATACTTTTCCTAAGGGGGATGACGCCATGAAACAGACCATTTATCTTGCCGGCGGGTGCTTCTGGGGAATGCAGGCTTACTTCAAGCAGGTAAAAGGTGTTTTAGGCACCTGTGTCGGCTATGCCAACGGTGAGACTGCCTTTCCGAAATACGAGGATCTAAAAAGCGGCAAAGCCACCCATGCTGAGACTTTGAAACTGGATTATGATGACGATATCCTGTCTTTGGACAAGATCTTTGAGATGTATCTGAGAGTCGTTGATCCATATACCCTGAATCAGCAGGGCAATGATGTCGGTCTTCAGTACCGGAGCGGCGTCTACTACACGGATCTTCTCGATGCGGTGGCAGCTAACAGCTATTTCTCCAGCCATCTGAAACCGGGCTATGTGATTGAAATCAAGAAGCTGGATAACTTCTATCCTGCCGAAAGCTATCATCAGGATTATCTGGACAAGAACCCCGGGGGATACTGCCATATCGACTTAAGGAAGATCCGTCCGGAGGAGAAAAAATAAAGGAGGCGACGTCAATGCCTTTATTAGCATGTTATGCCTTACCGCATCCGCCAATTCTGGTGCCGGAGATCGGCCAAGGGGAAGAGAAGGCTGCCATAGCGACAAGTCAGAGCTATCAGCAGGTCGCTAATGAGATTGCTTCTTTACGGCCGGATACGATTGTTGTCGTATCGCCTCATGCCAACTGTTATTCCGATTGCTTCATGATCAGCGGTGCCAAAACGGGCACGGCCAGTTTCTCACATTTCCGTCATTCGGAAGTCAAGCTGTCCTTTGATTATGATACCGATCTGACCAACCGCATCCTGAATCTGGCAAGCCGGGATGATTTCCCGTGCTACCGGGAAGATGCCAGCGAGACCAATTTTTCCTATGACCATGGTTCCTTGGTTCCGCTCTACTTCATTCAAAAAGCCTGGAGCAATTTCCGTATTGTCCGGATTGCTATCAGTGGCTTACCTTATGCCTATGATTATCAGTTAGGAAAGCTTATTAAAGAAGCCATCTCCCAGACAAATAAGAGAGTTGTCTTTATTGGCTCAGGCGACTTGTCCCATTGTCAGAAGGACGACGGACCCTATGGTTTCAAAGCCATCGGACCGAAATACGACCAGGCCATCATGGAGACGATGACGAAGGGAGACTTCTTAGGACTGCTTGGCTATGATCCTCTGTTTGTCGATGATGCCGAAGTCTGCGGCCATCCCAGCTTCTGTGTCTTGGCTGGAACCTTGGACCGGAAACAGGTCGAGATTCATGCTTATTCGCATGAAGCACCTTTCGGCGTCGGCTATGGAGTCATCAGCTATCATCCGGGTGAGACGGATGAAGGCCGGGATTTCCTGACGGCTTACTTTGACAAACAGAAAAAGGATGCTCAGGATAAAGCCAACAAGGAAGACCCTTATGTTGCCTTAGCCCGGAATGCCATCCGTTCCTATCTTGTTTCCGATATGGGTCTTCGGCCGAGTGCAGATCTACCCCAAGAGCTCTTAACGGCGAAAGCAGGTGCTTTTGTCTCGCTCCATAAGTTCGGCTGTCTCCGGGGCTGCATCGGTACGACCGGCCCGACTCAGGATTCCTTGGCTCAGGAGATCATCTCCAATGCCATCTCCGCGGCCACGAGAGATCCGCGTTTTGATCCGGTGGCTCAGGATGAACTGCCCTATCTGGATATTTCCGTGGATGTCCTTTCCCCCTATGAGCCGATTTCCTCCAAGAAGGACCTGGATGTCAAGAAATACGGCGTGATTGTCCGCAACGGCAATCGCTCAGGACTCTTGCTTCCGGATCTGGAGGGCGTCAACAGCCCCGATGAACAGATTCGGATTGCCAAACGCAAAGCCGGCATCGCCGAGGGCGAGCCCGTGGAGCTCTTCCGCTTCACCGTCACGAGGCATGTATGATCTGCCCCGGCTGTTTCCGGCACTGCCATCTCGATGAGGGGCAGCTTGGTTTCTGCAAAGGGCGGACCTGCTCCCATGGCATGATCGTCGATAGCAACTATGGTAAGATCACCTCGATGGCCCTGGATCCGATTGAAAAGAAACCCTTGAAGATGTTCCATCCCGGCAGCTACATTCTTTCCATCGGCAGCTATGGCTGCAATCTTTGCTGTCCGTTCTGCCAGAACTATGAGATCAGTCAGCGGCTGCTGGACCAGGAAGCGACGGCCTTTACGCCGGAAGAGATCGTGGCCAAGGCCTGCCACCTCAAGGATCAGGGCCGCAACATCGGCATCGCCTTCACCTACAATGAGCCGATGATCGGCTATGAGTTCGTCCGGGACACCAGTCGGCTGGCAAAGGAAAAGGATCTGCTGACCGTGCTTGTCACCAACGGCTGCTTCAGTCTTGAAGCCTTAGCGGATGTCAAAGACAGCATTGATGCCATGAACATCGATCTCAAAGGCTTCACGCCCGAATATTTCCGTTATATCGGCGGAGATCTTGAGATGACGAAAGCCTTCATCCAGGAAGCCAACAAGACCAGTCATGTCGAGCTGACGACGTTGGTAGTCCCTCATCATAACGATGACCTCGAGGCCTTCGAAAAGGAATGCCAGTGGATTAGTAGCGTCAATCCCCAGATGCCGTTACATATCACCCGCTACTTCCCAATGTATCACGAAGACGAAAAAATGACGCCGGTCAAAACCTTGAAGGAGTTTGCCGCCATCGCCAGTCAGTATCTTCGCTTCGTCTTCATCGGAAACGTCTAGTCAAAAAGCCGGCTGTCAGCCGGCTTTTTCAGTCCGTTATTTATTGCCGTAGAGATCCTTGTAGTCCTGAATATTCTTTTTAATGACATCCAAGGCAGCCTGGCGTCCGAAGGTTCCCGGCACCAACGTCTCTTTGCCTTCCAAGACTTTGTAGGTCTCAAAAAAGTACTCGATTTCATCCGTGACATGCTTCGGCAGCTGGGAGATATCCTGATAGTCCTTGTAGAAGGGATCCTGCGGGCAGACCGCAAGGATCTTGACATCACGCATTCCCTGATCGACCATCTCCAGCATGCCAATCGGCTTGGATTCCACCAAGGTCAAGGGCTGGACGGCTTCTGACATAATGAGAAGGACATCCAACGGGTCATGGTCTTCCGCCCAGGTGAGCGGGATGAAACCATAGTTCTGAGGATAGTGGTTCGACGTATAAAGAATCCGGTCCAGACGCAGCAGACCGGTTGACTTATCCAGCTCATACTTGTTCTTCATTCCCTTGCCGATTTCCACACAGGTAATGAAGTCTTCCGGGGTGATCAGCTTCGGGTCAATATCTCGCCATGCATTCATTTTCCTTTTCCTCACTCTATTTATAATTATATTCTCTTAGGGAAAGTCTGACTAGACGACCGGCTAAAATGTTGCGAAAAGAACATCGGAAGTTACGGATTCCATTATAATCGTCAGTGTATGAAATCATTATCAAAACTCTTCCGTATCGGACACGGCCCGTCATCGAGCCATACGATTGCTCCGCAGAATGCTGCCCTGTCTTTCAAGTCGCAGATCGGATCTTTGGATTTTGATACGATTCAGGCTACTCTTTATGGTTCCTTAGCCCTGACCGGCAAAGGGCATGGCACCGACAGTGCCATCAGCGAAGGGCTGGCCCCTTATCCGGTCAGCTTCGTCGTGGACACCAAGACCAAGCCGCATCATCCCAATGAGATGACCTTAGCCCTCCTGAAGAAGGAGAAGATTATCTTTTCACGAACCTACGATTCCTTGGGTGGCGGTGAGATTGCTTCTCCTGATGATCTTTTTGTCAATGAAAAAGATATCTACCCTTTTAGAACCTTTGACGATGTCAAGAGGACAATGGCAGAAAAAGGACTCACGGATCTCAGGAATTTCTGTCTTCTTTATGAAGACCCCGCTATCGATGGTTATCTTGCTAAGGCTTTGGATGTGATGCTGGAGAGTGTGGAACGGGGCCTGGCGGCAGAGGGAAAGATCCCGGCTAACCATAACCCGCGACTGCAGCTTAACCGTTCGGCCAAGGCTATCCATGAGAAGGCGTTAGCCATTCCGGATAAGGAAGCTCGGCGAGAACTGCTGATTACTTCTTATGCCTACGCGACGGCAGAAGGCAGTGCCTGCCATGAAGTCATCGTGACCTCGCCGACCGGTGGCTCGAGCGGCATTCTTCCGGCCATCCTGTATTATGCTTACCATGATCTGAAACTCAGCAAGGAATTTCTCAAGGATTCTCTTTATACTGCGGGTATGTTTGGCAATATCGTGAAACAGGATGCCTCCATTGCCGGTGCCATCGGCGGCTGTCAGGCCGAAGTCGGAACAGCGACTTCGATGGCAGCGGCAGCCTTAGGATATCTCGACCATCTGTCTCTCTATCAGATTGAATATGCCGCGGAGTGTGCCATGGAACATTTCTTAGGCTTAAGCTGTGATCCGGTGGATGGCTTTGTGATCATTCCCTGCATCGAGCGGAATGGCATGGGTGCCTTACGGGCCTATGACAGCTATCTCTATGCCAAGTACATCGCTCCCATCAAGAAGAACCAGGTTTCCTTTGATAATGTCGTCTCCGCGATGAAACTTACAGGCGATGCGTTGGCCGATGCCTATAAGGAGACGGCCGAAGGCGGACTGGCAGAGATCTTAAAAGACCAGGCCTAGCCGTTATCATCTTTGTTTACAAGTTTGAAATAATAGCTATAATGAGGACGTTTTAAGTGAATCAAGGAGGCCAAGTTTATGGCAGTCTATCAATCGATGACGGAACTGGTGGGTCATACCCCACTGCTGAAGCTGAATCGGATAATTGCAAAAGAAGGCCTGCAGTCTAATCTTTTTGCCAAGGTAGAGTTTTTCAACCCTACCGGATCGGTGAAGGACCGTCCCGCCAAGGAAATGATTGAGGAAGGCGAACGTCAGGGCAAGATTGTGCTTGGCAAGAGCACCCTGATTGAGGCAACCTCCGGCAACATGGGTATCGGTCTTGCTGCCATCGGCACGGCCAAAGGCTATCCGGTCATCATCGTGATGCCCGACAGCATGAGCGTCGAACGTCGCAAGCTGATGAAGGGTTATGGTGCTCAGCTGGTCTTGACTCCCGGTGCCTTAGGCATGAAAGGCGCCATCGTCAAGGCGGAGGAGCTTTCCCATACTGTTCCGGGCGGAGTGGTGATGGGACAATTTGTCAATCTTGCCAATCCGCTGGCTCATCAGAAGACGACCGGTCCGGAGATCTTCAACGATCTCAAGGGCAAGGTGGACTTCTTTGTGGCGGGCGTCGGTACCGGGGGCACGCTCTCGGGTGTCAGCGATTATCTGAAAACGAAGATCCCTGCCTTGAAGGCGATTGCCGTGGAGCCGGCCTCCAGTGCCGTCTTAAGCGGTGAAGCTGCCGGTCCGCATAAGATTCAGGGCATCGGTGCCGGTTTCATTCCCAAGACGTTGGATACTACTTGCTATGATGAGGTGATCAAGGTCACCAATGAGGATGCCTTCACGTATGGCCGGATGGTCGGCCAGGTGGAAGGAATCTTAGTCGGCATCTCTTCCGGGGCTGCCCTCAAGGCCGCCATCGAGGTTGCCAAGCGTCCTGAGAACAAGAATAAGAACATTGTGGTTCTCTTCCCGGACAGCGGTGACCGCTACTTGTCGACCCCGCTCTTTGAAGACTAGTCCTAGCCGGCAGGAAACTGCCGGCTTTTTCAGTTTCAGGAAAGGAAAAAGACTATACTAATCACACCATGCCCATGAAAAACGAAAAAGCCCCCTATGAGGTCATCTATGAAGACAAGGATATCATCGTGGTCTATAAGAAACGGGATGTCTTTTCGGTGGCAACGGAGGATAAGGCAACCTTCACCCATAACCTCTTCTACTATGTCAAATCGTATTTGAGACGGAAAAAGGAGACCTGCTATCCTATCCATCGGCTGGATTACGAGACCTCCGGACTGGTTGTCTTCGGAAAAAGCACTGAGATCACGGCAAGGCTTCGCTTGCTTTTTGAGGAACGAAAAGTCGGCCGCTATTATGAGGCTGTCATCAAGGAAGCCATCCCGTTAGGTCTTTCCAAGACAGTCCGACAGAACCTGATGGAGAAGGGCAGCCATGTCTTTGTTTCCGATGAGGAGGGTTGTAAGGAAGCCATCACCATTTTGACGGCCCAGAACCGGATTCAGATTGGAACCGCCCTAGCCATCCAGATTGTGACGGGACGTCACAATCAGATCCGTCTGGCCTTGAAGTCCTCGGGTTATACCTTGATCGGCGATACCCGTTACGGCGCTGAGGAAGCCAAGCGTCTTTATCTCAACAGTTATCGGATTGTTTTCCCTAAGGAAGCCGGGCTGGATCAGTCGGATTTCAAGGTGGCGCCGTTATGGCTTGATGAGGCCAAGGACAGCCACTGACATCGAAAAAATTCATTGAATTCATTGATTTATTAGGAAAATGTAACGGCTTTCATTGAACAGAAGGCCGTTTTTTAGTGACTTTTCGGAAACTGATGATTGTATCCTTTAGTGTACTAAACTACAATTTTTCTCATACCTAAGGGGGTAATCTTCTAAGAAAAAGAACGTTCTTCCGATAATCCTTGTTGCGGTTCTGTCCTTAGCTGGCTGTACGAATAAGACCTCGACAGCTGTCTCAGCGTCGACCTCTCCGTCGGCTTCGGCTTCCGAATCCACTTCCGTGGCTCCGGTTGCTCCCAGCACGACTCTATCCGTCACCGGTCCGGCCAAAGTCTATACGGGGTCACCTTCCAAATTCAATGCCGTCAGTGCTGATGGTCAGACGTATGGTCTGACATGGACCACTGCCGATGCCACCATTGCTACCGTCAACAGCAAAGGCACCGTGACCGGTGTCGCTGCCGGTAAGACCACCGTCAGTGTTGCCTTGACGGATTTCCCGGAGATCAAAGCATCCATTGATGTCGAAATCGTTGCCACGCTGCCGACCTTAGCGGAGGCCATAACCTATCTCAATACCGTCAAGAACTACACTGTCAAAGTCGATAAAGGCGAGACGACCGAATACGAGACGCTCCAATATAATGCTGACCGGGTCGTTCTGAAGACAGCCAATGGTACGGATAAGCGGTATGCCATCGGCAAGGATGGCATTGCCTTCTCCTATTACATCGATGATCAGGGCGTCCTCTATCCGGGTGCCAAGATGAAGGATCTTTCCGGCTATATCACCAAGGATACGTTCCTTGGCAACAGCACGGATCCGTACTATGTCAATATTCCGGCTTTTGGCAACATCACGACGGATGTCATTCCGGCGGCCGATGATACCGATGGTGCCGTTTACAGCAACTTCGATGCTCCGGATACCTATACCGGTGATCGGTATTCGATGAATAAGGTCGTTGTCGGCGGTATGGTCGATATTGACCGGTTCGATTATCTCTACGCTCGCCCGTCCGTCACCTCCATCAGTGCCACGGTTACCGATGCTTTGGATTTCACCTTCACGGTGGAAGCCAAGAAGCGGGGCGAAGATCCGATTGCCTATACTCTGACGGTCAGCAATGTCGGCACCACCGTCATTGCCGATGACGGCATCAAGGAATATGTCAGCAAGTATGCCGGTGGCGAGAGCTATGTTCCGCAGCAGCTTGCCGGCATTGCCGCTGAAGCCAAGCTGGCAACTTCCTATGAGGTCACCGATGGCACTTATTTTGACACCATTTTCACCGATACCTATATGTATTCTTATCAAATGGATGACTGCTTCGATGAAAATTATGATCCCACCAACTATAAGTATGATGGCTATGGCTATATCAAGAAGGCCGATGGCATCTATGCTTTCACGGAAGCCACAACCTATGATACGACCACGAAAGTCATCACCCGTGCCACGCCGGTCTTAGGCGCCAAGGTCGATGGCACCACCGCCGATTCCACGATGGCCGATACCTTGGGCTATATCTCGACTTGGAAGGTCTGGGATGAAACGGATCTGATGACCGATACCACCAAGTATATGTCTTCCAATACAGGCTGGGCTACCGGAGAGCCGGTGGCTTGCCAGGATGCCGTCGACAAAGCTTCGAAGTGGGGTTCCTATGTCTTTGAACCTAGCTTAAGCAGTGACACGGATACGGCGATTGGCTATCGGTTCCATATTGCTGACTATTCGATGTATTATCCGGTCAATTACATCGGCTATTCCCAGTTCACTATCTATGTCGGCTATCTGGATAAGGAGACTCAGGGCCGGACAACCTCGGGTTACAGCTATGGCATTATGAACATTAAGAATATGACCAAAGCCAAGAACGCCAAGATTGCTGCCTGGATGGCAACGGTATAGCCTAATACGATTTCTTTTTAAGACTTAAAAATGAGGCATGTCGCAGTGCCTCATTTTTTGTGCTTTGCCATTTCATCATCGTTGCTGAGGTCGATTCAAAATAAAAAGCGGAGCCCCGCAAGGAGTTCCGCTCAAGTGATGCTCGAAGAAAAGGTTAAGCAGCTTTAAGGGTGATCTTGGTCGTAGAGGATTTGTAAGTACCAGAGCCATAGGCTTGATTCATCTTCATCGTGTTAGTGCTGGCGGTATAGGTGAGGGTGAAAGCAGTCGCTGTGCCACTGGCATTATTCATCGTGAAGGAAATGATGCCTGTTGTACTATCGTAAGTGTAGGCAATATCTGCAAATGAATAGGAATCCTCAGAACTGTCGTCACTCGTAAGCTTGAAGTCCAATGTCATCGCTGTGCCAGAGAATGTAATCTTCAAAGTCGAATTATCGTTGTAATAATCGTATTCATAAGTGCCTTGATAAACCGTTCCCGCAAAGAGAGGAAGAGTCACTGTAGTCGGAGTTCCCGCAGTATAAGTCTTCGCTGTGGTATCCAGTGTCAGTACTGTTGACGTTACGGTCTTACCGGTTGTCGTAGTGGTAACAGAGACAAAGGTTACCTGAGTAGCGCTGTCGACGGTATAGGTACCGGCAACGTCATTCAAAGTTCCGATTCCGTAGCCATCTAAGGTTAAGGTATCGGTTTCGGCAGAGGCAATCTTGTAACTGCCAGCGACAGCATCCTTAGCGACTTTGGTCAGAGACTTGGAATAAGATCCGGTGACATCATAGACACCAATTTCGGTGGTCCCATCCATGACCTTGATCCGAGATCCAGCATCATTCCAATTGGTACCTTTGATAATCGTAACCGCTACTCCTAACTTGAAGGCTTTGGCCGTCATATCAAACCAGACATAGGAAGTGGTCGTGGAGCCATTCGGAGTGATGGAGTAAAGGTAAGTCTTGTTCGTGGAATCAGTGGCATAGGCAGCAGCGGAAGGTTTATCGGTGTTCTTGGACATCACATAGACGTTGTAAGTGCCGCTAATCGCAGTCTCATCGGAATCAAGGCGATAGACACCCAGCAAGCCTGACTTAATGAAGTAATAGTAAGTATAAGTGCCAGCCTTGAAGGAACCTGAGACAGAACCATCGGTTGCTTCGGTGAAAGTAGCGTCACTTGTTGCAGTAGAGCCTGTATCCCAGGTAATGGCACCCGTCACATCGATAGCCATCTTATAGTTTGTGCCACCATTCGCGCCACCATAGTAGACACCGACATAATCCTTGCCATGAAGCTTCTCTTCAGATTCATGGAGAGCAATGGTGACGGCATAGGTCGGCATCGTGAAGTAGTAGAGGGACTTCTTGGAATCATAATTTACTGTAACATTGGTGACGACATCATTGCCGGAGGAATCTTTGGTTGTGTAAGTGGCGGTCGGAGCTGAATACATATAATACTTGCTATCGGTCGTATCCTGGATTTCGGTAGCATTCGGCTTGATGTAAATCTTCTGACCGGCATGAGCGGCAGTCAGGGCAGTCTCAACATCCGGATCACCTTCTGTGGCAGCAGCGGTGTAAAGAACCGTGGTAGCCGTGAAGTGCGCACTGGCCGTGACCGTCAAGGCATTATCATCAAAAGCAGCTTCGATATCCAAAACAGCCTGACTGGCCGGCATGATGAAGGTATAGACATAATCGCCGGTTGCATCAATGGTAGGATCGCCAAGGGATTCGCCATTCATCGTGACATCCGTAATCTTATAATTGTCGCTGCCATCCGTAGCCTTGATGGTGACAACATCGCCATATTGGGCTTTGTAACCATCCAAGGCAGCATAACTGACTTCAGCATCCGTACCATGCTTAACGGTGATGCCCGAACGGAAAGTAATAGACTGCTTGCCGTATTCATCAGTCTTGCTATCATAAGCGACAGTATTCAGCGTAACCGGGTAAGCCGTGTTTTCGATACCTGCAACCAGATAGATCACGTAAGCGGGCTGCGTGAAGGAATACGTCATCGTGGTGTAATCAACAGATAAAGGAACGGCACCGACAGCCTTGCCCGTCGTTGAATCAATGGCAAGAGCTTCCACATAATCCAAGCCGTAGCCGGCATCCACGGTGGTGGTGAAGGAGACCTTGGTTCCGGCCGTCGCACGGCTGTAATGATAGGAATAAGAACGAGTGCCCTTGAAATTGAAAACGACATGGGAACTGTTCTTGCTGTAGCCAATAGTCAAATAGGTACGATCGGTTAAGGCAACTTCAATCGTCATATCGCTGTCGCCAACGACAATGGCGTAATAATCACCATAATCGTTGTAACCGGCGGCTTCTAGGGTCTTTCCGCCAACGATGACATCGCCGACCATCTTGGTGGCATCCAGCTTCGACGATTCAACCGGTTCGAAATAATACAGGGAGCCATACGTGGCACCCTCAATGGACTCGGTATAGGTACCGGCGGAAATCATGTCATCGGTCGGAGCGGCAGTAAAGAACAAACCATAAACATTCGTCGGAACGGTGGCAGTGATGTTGTGGGTGACGGTGGTTAAAGCACCCTTGACGGTGACATCTTCAGCCGGCATGACAAAGGTACCGGTGTAAACATCCGGATTGACCGGATCCACGGTTAACGTGATATCTGCGTCATTGGCTTTGGCCGTCGGCGTCTTTAGCAAAGCCGAGGCGACGATGACGGTGACGTCAACGCTTTCGCCTTCCTTAGCCTTACCCGTGGAAACAACAACCTTCATATCCTGGGTATCATCGACGGTCACATAATAAGACTTGACAACCGGAGCAGTGGAAACGGAGGCGGAGGCAGAGGCACTCGGAGCAACCGAGGTGCTATCAGCAACGGATGTGCTACCGGCAACCGAAGTTGTCGGCTTCTGGCAGGCAGCCAATCCCATGCTAGCGACTAAAGCAACGGCAACCAACATCAACGAACGAGAGTGCGATTTCATTATGAATATCCCCTTTCTAAAGTGGTTATAGGGATATTTTATTCTTTTT